>Ga0308157_10000134_pt1 | contig 304126 bp, 268 predicted proteins | sample PhyBR1_FD_201035 | JGI IMG/M metagenome (GOLD analysis project Ga0308157, IMG submission 201035) | Phyllosphere microbial communities from UC Gill Tract Community Farm, Albany, California, United States - DLSLB.R1 | ecosystem: Host-associated > Plants > Phyllosphere > Unclassified | place... | reverse complement strand
ATGTCCTGACATTTTTTACCTATTTATTATTTAAACTTTATTTTTCTACTCTGTTTCTTACTTTAGCGTGATAGAACACATTTGGTTTTGTTCCGATCTCTTCAAGTAAATAATATCTTCTGTTGCTCGAGTATAATTCTCTCACTTTAGATTCTTTGTCATTCATGTCTCCAAACTTGATTGATCCTGTAGAACAAGCCGCTGCACAAGCAACAGAGTCCTGGAATTCACCGTCTGTAACTCTTCTTCCTTCTTTCTTAGCATTAAGGATCGTTGCCTGTGTTTTCTGAATACACATAGAGCATTTTTCCATCACCCCTCTCGTTCTTACCACTACATCTGGGTTTAGAACCATTCTTCCAAGATCGTTATTCATGTTGAAGTCGAACTTGTCATTCAGGTTATATGTAAACCAGTTGAAACGTCTTACTTTATAAGGACAGTTGTTTGCACAATATCTCGTACCGATACATCTGTTGTAAGCCATGTGGTTCTGACCTTGCTTACCGTGTGAAGTAGCCGCAACCGGACATACCGTTTCACAAGGAGCGTGGTTACAGTGCTGACACATTACCGGTTGGAAAATTACATCCGGATTATCAGCAGGGTGGTTCAATGCACCTCCGTCACCGAATGCAGTTCCGTATAATTCAGGAACAGCCAATCCGTCTTTTAATCCTTCGTATACCTCTACCTTTTGTCTTGAAGAATAGTAACGGTCGATTCTTAACCAATACATATCTCTTGACATTCTGATCTCTTCTTTACCTACAACAGGAACGTTGTTTTCTGCCTGACAAGCAATGATACATGCTCCACAACCAGTACAAGAATTCAGGTCGATTGATAAGTTAAAGTGAGGTCCGTCTGTATCATCAAATGCATCCCACAGGTCAATTTTTCTTGCCGGCAATGCACCGCTTATCGTATGGTATTCCAAAGGTCTGTTCCATCCTTTGTGTTCATCGTCAAATGCTACGTTAATATAATCTGCTAAAGGAACTTCCTTCGCAATTTCATAACGACCCATTAATGTGTTTTGAAGCTGAATACCGGCGAATTCATGATCTTCTCCTGTTTTCTCGATTTTAACACCGGAAACAACCAGGTTAGATCCATCAAATAAAGGATAAGCATTTACTCCTGTATCAGCGGTAGCTCCTGAGTTTTTCTTACCGTAACCAAGTGCAAGACCTACAGATCCTTCAGCTTGACCAGGTTGAATGAATACAGGAACGTTTTCTATTTTTACTCCGTTTACTGTAAGATTTACAATAGATCCATCCAACTGCATTCTGGCATTAAGATCATTTTCTATTTCAAACTTTTCAGCGTCTTTTGGAGAAATAGTCAGGTAGTTATCCCAAGACATTCTCGTTAACGGATCCGGTAATTCCTGCAACCATGGGTTGTTGGCCTGAGTACCGTCACCAATAGAAGTCTTCGTATATAATACTAATTCTAATTCGGAAGCTTTGAAATTACTTAGTTCAGCCACGGCCTGAGCACCATTTCCTCCTGCATAAGATAACGTTGTTGCGTTATTAGAAGTAGTGATACCGTTATATAAAGCCTTGTTGAAAGAAGCCCCTCCTAAAATAGAAGCTGCATTAGACTTTAAATAATCATAATAGTTGTTGGCAGCATTGTTTTTTCCGTTTTTCCAAACCAATAAAGATTCTTCGATCTGTCTTGATTTGTAAATTTTCTGGATGGTTGGCTGCATTAATGTATAAACTCCGGTCTGAGGTTCCATATCACCCCAGGATTCCAGCCAGTTAGCCACAGGAATAACAGCTTTCGCTGCCTTATACATTGCATTTTTCTTATCAGCAACGGCTACTACATAAGGAACTTTCTTAATTGCTTTTTCAAATTCAGCACCTTTATAGTGAGAGTAAATAGGATCTACATTATTCGTAATCAATACTCCAACCTGTCCTGCATTTACCCAACCTAAAAATTCATTATATCTTGCTTTATCGAATTCTTTCAGGAAATTCGCTTTACCTGTGAAAGCTACTGAACCTAATTTCTGGTTTATCAAGTGTGCCAGAACCTGAGCACCTTTGGAGCCATCTGCGAATACAACCGCCTTACTACCTTTAGCCTGAATTTCTTTTACGATTTCAGCGGCAGACTGGTCAGCCGGAGCAGCACCTCCTACGATAGCATTATAAACTTCAACTAATGTTTTATTTACGGCACTTGGCTTTAATCTGTATCTTGAATCGGCATTAGCACCGGTTAAAGACATATTTGATTCTACCTGGATGTGTCTCATCATACTCGCTCCCGGAGTTCTCGCTGCAGCATAAGATGTTTCTAAGCTAGCAGCGTTATAATCTCCTAAGAAATCAGCCTGGAAAGATACTACCAGTTCTGTTCCTTTAAAATCATAAACCGGTAAAGCTCTTGTTCCGAATACTTCCCGAGCTGCATCTAAAGCAGCAGAATAAGGGAACGCATCATAAGTTACCAGTTCAGCAGTAGGATATTTTGCTTTAAATTCAGCAAATAATTTTTTGAATGTAGGGGAAGCAAAAGATTGAGATAAAAGAACAATTCTTTTGTTTCCTGCTGTTGCTTCAGCTAATCCTTTAAGAACAAAATCATCTACTTTATCAAATGTCTCGTCTTTACCGTCTAGCTTAGGCTGTTTTACTTTATCGTTATCATAAAGAGAAAGTACAGCTGCCTGAGCTCTGGCGTTAGTTTTACCTAATTCACCAGCAGCAGGGTTCGGTTCAATTTTAATGGGTCTACCTTCACGTGTCTTTACTAAAACACTGGCGAAATCGAAACCGTCAAAATATGTTGAAGCGTAGTAGTTAGGAACCCCAGGGATAATATCGTGAGGTTTTACTACATAAGGAATCGTTTTAATTACGGGAGCTTCACAAGCAGCAAGCGTTACCGCAGCTGTAGAGAATCCTAGCAACTTTAAGAAATCTCTTCTTGAAGTACTTGATCCGTTTTGTTCAGCATCTCCAAGGAAATCTTCTACCGGAATTTCTTCCTGAAACTCTTTCTGAGCCAGCTTATTGGTTAAAGCCGGGTCTTTAAGTTCATGAATACTTCTAAATTGTATTTTGTTTGAAGCCATTTATACTTCTAATTTTTTAGTTATTAATAATGACATTTACCACACTCAAGACCTCCAATTGCATCTACAGTAATTTTACCACCATCTTTAGGGTATTGCTTCTTAAGCTTGTCATGTAGATTCTTGAAGTATTCTTTATTATAACCGTTGTTCATATCAACTTCCGTCGTTCTGTGACATTCGATACACCATCCCATAGTGAAGTCATTGGCCATCTGAACAACATTCATCGTGTCAATTTTTCCGTGGCAGGCTTTACAGACAACATCAATCTTGTTTGTCGGATTCTTTTTGTTGAAAGAATTAATAATCGCCTGCTCACCAGCTACTACGTGCTGAGAGTGGTTGAAATATACGAAATCAGGCATGTTGTGGATTCTCGTCCATTCCACTGGCTGAGTTTTGCCCGTATACTGAGCTTTTTCAGGATCCCAACCTGTTGCCGCATAGATTTTCTGGATTTCTCCATCGTAGAATGCTTTGTCTTTTCCTGGCTCAAGATATTTTCCGTTATATTCAGAAATAGCTTTGTGACAGTTCATACAAACGTTCATGGATGGGATTTCAGAAACCTTACCGTATTTAGCACTGGAGTGACACAACTGACAGTCAATTTTGTTTTCTCCTGCGTGGATTTTATGAGAGAAGTAAATAGGCTGTTCTGGCTTATATCCTTTGTAGACCCCGATCCACATGATCCAGTTCCAAACTCCATAAGTAGCCAATAGCGCAAGGACAGCAATTAATCCTTTACCTACATAGTGGTATTTTTCATAAATCTCACTGAAAGATTTTACTCGCGTCTGATTAAGACCGGATAAATCTTCAGACTGACCTAATTTAACCAATTGTCTCAGTTTAATTAAGATCCAAACCAACAAACCTGCAATCGCCAAAAGTGAAATGATAACAACGCTGGTGGTAGTTTTGTCTGCTGGTGCCGCTGCTGTGGTCGCATCGGTTGCAGTCGCAGTTTCTGCAGCTTTTTCCGGCTCAGGTGCCGGAGGATTAGTTGTATAGGCTAAGATATCGTCTATATCCTTATCGGTAAGATTTGGAAAGACCTGCATCTCAGTCTTGTTATACTTTTCGAAAATTTCATTGGCGTATTTGTCCCCGGAAGCTCTCAGAGCCTTGTTGTCCTTGATCCACTTGTGAAGCCAATCAGTATCTACACCACCTTCTGTCTTTACACGTTCTACAACCCCTTTCAGAGGTGGTCCTACAACTTGTTTGTCCAGCGCGTGACATGCAGTACAATTCGCTTTGAAAAGTTTCTCACCGTTTTTAGGATCGCCGTCTTGCCCGTAAATTGAAGCACTTGTCGATAGCAATAAGCCTATTGCGATCAACGTTTGTTTATAATGCTTTCTCCAACTAATCATTTAAATTATCTTATGTTAGTAAAATATTGAACCAATCAATTCCGCAAAAATAATATTTTTAACAGGAATTTAACGGTATATGCAAAGGGGAAAATATCATTTACGTTTAATTTGTAATAATTCTAAATAACTCAGTTTGGTATAAATTTTTAATTTGTATAAATTTGCGGAAACAAGTTGAAATGAGAAAATTGATCAAAATATTTTCGGTATTGTCTCTTTTGGGATTTTATACTGTTGAAGCACAACAGGTTGTAAAAAGAGATACTATTGCTGGTACGGAACTGGTGATGACTATGGATTCTAAAGTGAGCAGTGCATTGGAAAATATTGAAGGTAAATGTGCTAAAGTGGCAGCTAATACATCGGTAAAAGACATTGATGGAGGAGAGCACTATGTACGGCCTGCAAAAATATATGTTCCTAGCAGAGAGCTTACCAATGCCGAGATTTGCAGAAAGAACCCTAGGATTCTAGGCTTTAAGATTCAGATTACTACGGTGAAAAGTAATGAGGAGGCTAATGAGGTGAAGTCTTATTTCAGAAAGAGGTTTCCGAGCCTGAAAGTTGAAACAGATGCTTCTTTAAGGCCTAATTATAAAATTCTGGCAGGAAGTTATTTTACAAAGCAGAGTGCAGCATCGGATCTTTCGAAAATAAGAGAGTATTTTAAATCTGCGGTTGCGGTACAGTACAGGATTTTCTGTGCAGAAGCGAAGTAATATTATTTTAATATAAATGGGGCTGAGAATTTTTATTCTCAGCTTTTTTTATTGATAATTCTGGTCTAAAAAAACAAAAAATTCTGACATTCTGATGATGTTATTAATGACTAAATATACACAAAGAAAAGTAACTGTTATGGTCAAAAATGAAAATGTTTTTGAAGACTTTCTGTAGGCATAAAAAAGCCATCCCAACAGTAATGGATAAACGAAAACAAAGTGCCCGCCGTAGATATATGATGTGTGTATCCCGAATTTTAGAATACAGTGGATAATGATGTCTACCATAAAAGAAATTACGAGAATATGAACCAGTTTATTCTTAATATTTTTGACATAACTCCACAAAATAAGCAGCAGTAAAATCAGGATAAATACATAAGGAATCCATGAAGAATAGATGTCCATAATCAGTCCTTTGTAATGAAATCCCTGCATATTATGTTTATCACGGATGATAAAGTTTGAAAGTAAGATGTTTTCTCCGAAAAAGTAGGATAAAACAGCGTCCCACAAAGGGGTGGACCGGACATTCGAGAATTTCTCATATTGCTCATTGGTCCGGTGAAATATATTTTCGTACTTGAAGTTGATTCTGTTTAAATATAACAGGGCAAAGCAGATGCAGGTAAGCGTTATGCTCAAAATGGCATGTCCGATTTTTTTCCTGTCTTTAAAAAGCCCTTTCTGGAAGCCTACAGGAATAAATACTTTGACAATGTTTGTGACGGTTAGTCCTCCGATTGAAACTCCGGCAAAAATCAAGGCTAATGCGGGTATTTGCTGCTCTTTCTGAACTTTAAGGGCTGAATAGTGATTGAATAAAGTTAATAAAAACAATGTATATGTGAAGTTCTCCGGAGTAAAGGAGAGTATGATGCTGGTGGAAAAAAAACTGAAAAAAATAACCAAAAGCAGGTTGACCTTAAAGGGTAGTTTAATGATGTTTTTTAAATATTTGAAAATTTGAAGTATACTTAAGCTTACCGCAAGATTGCTGAACCATGCCAGTACCAGTCTAAAAGTGGTGTCTGTTTTGCCGCCTGAGATATATAAAGCTAAACTCCGCAGCCAGTTAAAAAAATAGTAGGATAAAGGATGTCTTTCAAAGCTTCCTCCAGACATTACGATCGATTTGTTGTCGAAGCTGAAATAAGCATCCCACGGTATTCTGCTGTCAAAAATAACCGTATAATTAGTGGCTATATAGGATCCCAAAATTCCGTACACTGAAAAAAGGAGTAAGAATATACCTGATTCAATAGGCGATGCAGGGAAGATGAGTTTAAAGACATTTACAATCTTTGATTTGATTTCCACGGGTGAATTTTTTTGCAAAAATAAAATAAAAAAACTCACCAAAATTTGGTGAGTTCAATATACTTTTGTAATTAAAATTATTCTTTAATTACTTTTTCTGTAGAAGTTGTTCCATCTGCGAATTCAACTTTTACCAGATATGCTCCTTTTGGTAAAGATGATAAATCCACTTTTTGTGTAGTCGAACTTAATACTGTTCTTCCTGAAACATCTAACACTGTTGAAGTTTTTATTTTTTTATCAGTTTTGATGTTAAGTTCTCCTTTTGTAGGATTAGGGTAGATGCTGGTTTTTGTTTTTGAAGCAGAAACTTCACCTGTAGCAAGGGTTCCTGTTGTAACCTTTACATCATCCACCATAAACATATAAGTATCTGCAGATACGCACTGGATACCGATACGCACGGTTTGTCCTGCATATGCATCCAGGTTAAATGTTTTTTGTTCCCAGTTCGGATAAGGAGCTGTTAACGAAGCTGCACCTGAAATAATAGTGAAGTTTGAAGAAGTAGTAGGCGTTCCGGAACCAACGTATACCCCGATCTTGTATTTTTCAAGACCATAAGAATTTGACATTGATTTTACCCATAAAGACAATAGGTTAGCGCTTGCTCCTAATGTTATGGCAGGTGATACAAGCCAGTCATTATTCGCAGTAACAAGATCTGGAGAACCAGCCCAGCAAGCTGCATACTTTAAACCGCTGTGAGGATCGAAATTTCGAACTTCTGTACCGCTGGTTGCATTAGTTACGCCTGCAGCAGTAGGGTTAAAAATCTGAAATGCCATAGGAGCTCCCGCATTAGCCCACTGAGGGTCATCAGAGCCACCTGTGTAAGTGAAAAGTTGATCCAGATCTAAAGTTTGCCAGTTTCCAAAGCCGGAAATGACAAAATCTGTGTAAGAATCAAAATTTTCATTTAGTAATACGGTCTGAGCTTGAGCCGCCGCTGCCGTAAATAATAAACTTAGAGATAGTAGAATTTTTTTCATGATACTTTATTTTCCGTAAAAGTAATAAAAAAACTCAATTATGCATAAAATTTTAAGTTAAAACTTGTATTAATAAGAATAATATAAAGTTTATGAACTGCAAGAAAGGGTAGAAGATCCTGAAATATCATTATATTTTGAGGGTCTTTTCACTGATAGTTCGGAATATATTTCTTCGTAAGGATTTTGCAAAGCGTTCAATAAAATATTTAATTTTTCCGTTTTTCCTGAATTAATTTCTTCTATACACTCGTAAAGTAGATAATTTCTTAACGTGAATTTTGGATTGGTGATTTTCATTAAAGCAACAGATTCTGTTTCGGAGATATTATTTTTCTTTAATCTCGTGTGGTATGATTTTATGAAATCTGTAATTTTTCTTAAATCATCATTGTTTAAAAAATTATAGGAAATATTTTCAAATTGTTTCTTAAGATCTGTTTCCTTGTCAAATTTCTCAATTTGGGTAAAAAACAAAGTGTAATCAAGCTGCAGTTCCTGCATCAAGCCCTGCCAGTTAGTGAAAAATTCTTCATCTCCTTCAAGAAGTTGATCAAACCCGAATTTTTTGCACAGCATTTGATCATGCTGTTTCCAGAAGTAATCTCCATATTTATTCAGGGTATACTCCAGAAACTTTTCATCTTTAATGAGAGGATGAAGAGCATTGGCCAGCTGCCAAAGATTCCACTGTGAGATTTGTCCCTGTTTTCCGAAAGCATATCTTCTGCCGGGAAGATCGGTAGTATTAGGAGTAAAGTTAAGGTCATATTCGTCCAGCATCGAAAAAGGACCATAATCTATTGTCAGTCCCAGAATAGACATATTGTCGGTATTCATTACACCGTGAACGAAACCCACCCGAAACCATTCCACCATTAAGTCGGCTGTTCGTTTTGAAACATTTTCAAAAAAGTCTTTGTATTTTTGAGGCCCTTCCGAGCTGATTTCTGTAAAATAATTTTCAATGGTAAAGTCTACAAGCTCCTGTAAAGTGTTGTATTCTCTCTGAGCAGACATTAATTCATAATGTCCGAACCGAAGAAAACTTTCTGCTGTTCTGATCACTACGGCTCCTTTTTCCTCCTGAGGGTTTCCGTTGTACATCATATCCCGGACTACATTTTCCCCGGTAAGGCTTAAACTCAATGCCCGGGTAGTAGGAACTCCCAGATAATACATTGCTTCACTCATAAGATACTCCCTGAGTGAGGACCTTAAAACGGCTCTTCCATCAGCATGTCTTGAGTAAGGAGTGGCTCCGGCTCCTTTCCACTGTATTTCGGTTTTTCTTCCGCTGCCATTTATTATTTCTCCGGCTAAAATAGCCCTTCCGTCACCCAATTGTCCGGCCCAGTTCCCGAACTGATGTCCTGCATAAGCTGTGGCGTATGATTTAATATTTTCCGGAAGATCTGTTCCCACAAGAAAATTCAGGTCTTTTTCTTCGAACTTTCCAAGACCTATTTCAGCAGATAATTCATCATTAAAAATAATGAGTTCCGGGTTTGTAAAGCCGGCTGGATCGGTCGTGGAAAATAGAACTTTGGGAGTGTTTCTCTGTCTGTTGTTGCGTGAGAAATCCCCGGGAAATATATCAATAAAAGGTTGTTTAATATTTTGTGTATTCATAATTCAAAGGTATTAATTATAAAAGAAAGACCTTTCAAATATATTGAAAGGTCTTGTGTATTTCTATAAGAGAATTTATTTATTAAAATCTACCTCATCCGAAGAATGAAGATTTTCATTAATATTTTCTTCTTTTTTGTCTGTAGTCTTTGGAGTAGGATCTATAGGCCTAGGGTTTTTGATTTCGTCAATCGTCTGAAGTCCTCCGTCATCTCCATAGCCGCCGCCAATACCTTTAAGGTTTGAGCATCCGTCTTTCCAGTCAGAAGGTTTTACAAACTTATCATCCGGTGACACGCCCAGGGTTTTATCGGCCCAGACTTTTTTCATAAAAATAGCCCAGATCGGCAATGCCATTTTAGCACCCTGACCTTCACCGGTTCCATAGAAGTGAGTTGCCCTGTCTTCCCATCCGACCCATGCTCCGGTTGCTAATTTTGGGGTAATTCCCATAAACCATCCGTCAGAGTTATTCTGGGTAGTACCTGTCTTGGCAGCTATTTCAGTGTCTTTAGAAATTCCTCTTCTTCCTAACTCTCCTGATGCTGTACCATATTGAGCTACACCTTTCATTAATTCTATCATTGTATAGGCATACAGCGGATTCATTACTTCTTTTGGCTCTACATTGACTTCTTTAATCACTCTGCCGTTAGCATCTTCAATCCTCCAGATCATTTCCGGTTTGTTATGATTTCCATAGTTTGCAAATGTGCTGTAGGCACCCAGCATTTCATAGATCGTGATATCGGATGAGCCTAAGGCTATCGTGTTATTTCTCGGAATATCTTCTGTCACACCCAGATCTCTTGCTGTTTGGATAACTGCATCTACGCCTGTCATTTCAATAAGTCGTGCAGCAATGGGGTTTTGAGAGTGTGCCAGGCCATCCTTAAGAGTGAGCATTCCCCCTCGGCCCGGTACATGCCATCCTTTGTGATCGTAGGTTGCATTAGATACTGCTGAGCAAGGAGTCATTCCCAGCTTCATAATAGCGGTAGCGTATACGAATGGTTTAAATGTTGAACCTACCTGTCTTTTTCCCTGTTTGATATGATCATACTGGAAGTGCTGCCAGTCGATACCTCCAACCCAAGCCTTAATCTCACCTGTTCCTGGAACCATAGACATTAGTCCTGCCTGTGCAATTTGTTTATGATATCTGATAGAATCCCAAGGAGACATTTCCACTTCCTCTTCACCATTCCATGTAAAACGTGATGTTTTAATGGGCTTTTTGAATTCCATCATGATAGAATCATCCGGCATTTTTTCAGCTTTAAGCATTTTATAACGCCCGGTTCTTCTTACTGCCTGCATCATCACGCTGTTGATCTGCTTATCATTCAGATAGTAGAAAGGCCTGTTCTTTCTTCCTCTCTGCTCTGCATCAAATCTTTTCTGTAGATCTGTTAAATGTTCCCTGATGGCATCTTCTGCATATTTCTGCATCTTTGAATCAAGAGTAACATATATTTTTAAACCGTCTTTGAAGAGGTTTAGTTTCTTGCCGGTTTCCTTTTCGTAATCGCTAAGGTATTTATCGATTTCCTTTCTCAGATAAAACTTATAGTAAGCCGAATAGCCGTCTGAAATGTTCTTGATCGGATGAAAGTCAACTTCAACGGGCGTACTGATCGCTTTATCATACGTTGCCTGGTCAATATAACCGGTCTTAAGCATTTGCTCCAGTACGACATTTCTTCTTTCTTTTGCTCTGTCCGGATTCCTGTAAGGATTGTTTTTTCTCGGGTTTTCAAGCATGGCTACGAAAGTAGCTGCCTCCGGAAGGGTAAGCTCAGAAGTTTTTTTGTTGAAATATACTTTGGATGCCATCTCGATGCCGTTTGCATTAAAGAGAAAATCGAATTTATTAAAGTATAATGTAATGATTTCTTCTTTGGTATATCTTTTTTCAAGACTCACGGCAACGATCCACTCCTTCAGTTTCTGAAAAGCTCTCTGAACTTTATTCTGAGAAGCGTTCCCTGTAAAAAGTAATTTGGCAAGCTGCTGGGTAATCGTAGATCCACCGCCTCTTTTACCTCCATAAACAACGGCTCTGGCCACAGATTGTAAGTCTATGCCCGAATGTTCTTTGAAACGCTCATCTTCTTTAGCCTGTAAGGCATAAATAAGATAAGGTGGAAGGTCTTTATAAAAGATAGGCTGTGTTTTCTCTTTTTCAAATTTTCCTAAGGTAACGCCGTCTGAAGAAATAATTTCAGAAGCGACAAATATATCCGGATTCTCGAGTTCTTTTACATCGGGCATCTCGCCAAGAAACCCCTGGGAGACGGCAAAGAAAAGCCCTGAAATACCTAAAATTACCGCGATAAGCCCAATCCAAATAAATCTAACCCACCTTTTCCAGGAGGTATCTTTCTTCTTTTTAGGAGGAAGTGGGAATGTTTTTCCTTTACTTCCAGCGTTTTGCTTATTTTGTTCCATTTATAATTACGGTTTAGCCGTTTCTATTTTTACTCCGATATCTTCAATTCCCGGAAGAATGTCGTTTCTCATGGCCTGGATTATGCCAATTTCGTACTTGCCCTTCTTCGGGAATTTATAATTCAGTTTATACTGAAAGAAAGTTTCCTTCGTATCGCCGAATCCTGTACCAAGCCACTCCCCATTAGGTTTTGCCAAAACATAATTCAGGGTATCCGTTTCCTTTTTTCTGGTTTGAAGATCTGTAAAATTGACAATAAATCTTATGTTGCTGTAAGGGAAATCGTTATTATTTCTTACAACAAATATAATATTTTTAGGATTTTGCGGATCTGAAATTTCAAGATTAAATTTCTGTTCACTTTTCTTACTCCATTTGCTGTTAACAGAATTCATCATCACTTCTCCTTCAGAAGAAGAGTTGCAGCTCAGGAAAAGGATAAGACTTAGTAATCCTAAAAATCTACGCATTATTATCTTTTTTTGGAGGAAATTTCTTTTTAAACTTTTTCTTATTCGGATTTTGTTGTGGTTTTTTATCCTGTTCAGAACCTGCCGCTTCTACTTTCTCCATTTGAGGCTTCGGTTGCTGAGGCTTGTGCTGTTTGGACTGATTGTTAGGCTGGGAATTCGGTCTTTCCTGTTTCTCCTGTCCTTCCTGCCGAGGCTGTTTTGATCTGTCTGATCTTTCCGCTCTCTCGGGACGATCGGCTCTTTCCGTACGTTCTTGTCTTTCAGGTCGGTTATTGGGTCTTGTATTTCTGTTCTGACCCTGCTGTTGCCCCTGGTTATTCTGATTATTGCTCGGTTTATTCTGATTTCTGTTCTTGTTATTTCCTCTGTTTTTCTTTTCGAATCGGTCAACACTGTTTTCCTGAATCAGATCGATCGTTGCCAAAGGAATTTCCGGTTGTTTTAAATCTTCAAGAGGAAGAATTTTCTCACCCTTTTTGTTTTTGGCAATTAGTTTTTTAACTAAATCAATATCAAAATCATACCATGCCATTGAACTGTCAACATAGGCAAACCACATTTTCTTTTTGAAGACATCGATCTTGATACAAAAAGCCCTTCCTTTTTCGGTGTCCAGCATGGTGGAAGAAGAAGGGAAATTACTTAATGCGTCAAGGTAGCTGTCCAGTTCATAATTAAGACAGCATTTAAGCTTACCACACTGGCCTGCCAGTTTCTGAGGATTTATGCTAAGCTGCTGGTATCTGGCAACATTGGTGTTTACAGATCTGAAATCCGTTAACCAGGTTGAGCAGCAGAGTTCTCTTCCGCACGAACCTATACCTCCTACTTTTGCAGCTTCCTGTCTGAAACCGATTTGTTTCATATCGATTTTAGTTCTGAAGGCTCCTGCATAATCTTTTATCAACTGTCTGAAGTCTACGCGGTTATCCGCAGTATAATAGAAAGTGACTTTGGAGCCATCTCCCTGATATTCGACATCCGTTACCTTCATTTCAAGACCTAGCCTCTGCGCTATTTTTCTGGCCTCCAGTTTTATGCCGTCTTCTTTTTTTCTTGCTTCCTGCCAAACTTCCAGATCTTTCTGGTTGGCCTGTCTGTATATTTTAAGGACAGATTCTTCTGAAAATTTTTTCTTTTTCATCTGAATCTTTACCAGTTCGCCGGTGAGACTTACCACACCTACATCATGTCCGGGACTTGATTCTACTGTTACTACGCTACCTATATGTAAAGGAACATTATTTACATTTTTATAAAAAGATTTTCTGTCATTTTTAAATCTAACTTCTACAAAATCACACCTGTTCGGTGCCGGATTGTTAATGTTAGAAAGCCAGTCAAAAACACTTAATTTATAACTATTACCACAGGTATTTACACTTTCACAGCCATTCGCGGTCTTCTTGGGTCCGCAAGAATGTGCAGAATCGCCGGATGTTTTACATCCACAACTCATATTGTATATATTTAATCTTGCAAATTTATATATTTTTATCTTATGCGATTGTAAAATAAGCAAATATTCCTAATCTGCATGTTTAACATTAAACTTTAAATTGGTTTATCCTTGTCAGATGTATTAAATACTTATAATTTAGGGATTTAAGGACGGTATTTCCTAAATTGTTATTTTAAACATAATTTTATTCGGGTAGAATGTTTAAAATTTTAAGATTTATTAACAGACGTAAGTAAAATAATTTTATATTTGGGTTATATAATAATAGTCTATGAAAAAAATCTTAGTATCAACTGCTTTATTGGCGGGTGTTCTATCTTATGCCGGAGGCTTCAGAGTCTCTTTGCAAGGGGTGAAACAATTGGCAATGGCACATACCAGTGCGCATGCTGAAGATGCAAGTGTGGCATTCTTTAATCCGGCAGGTATGTCATTCATCCCTTCGAAGCTGAGTATATCAATAGGAGGTTTTGCAGCAGGTAATAAAGTTACATTCCAAAACCTGAATACTTTACAAAGCACAGAAACGGATAACCCTATCGGGACTCCTCTTTATGGCGCGATTACCTATAAACCTCTGGAAAAACTATCTGTAGGTTTCAGTTTCTCCACACCTTTCGGGAGTACCATTAAATATCCTTACGACTGGGAAGGAAAAGAAATGGTACAGAAGCTGGAGCTTAAGAGCTTCTACTTCCAGCCTATGATTTCATATAAATTTAACGACTGGTTCGCATTTGGAGCAAGTTATATTTATGCAAAAGGGCAGGTGAATTGGGATAAAGCGGTTACGCAGTTTAGCGGGAATCTTAATATTAAGGATGAAAAAGCAAGCGGCAGCGGATATGGCTTCGGTTTTTACTTCAGACCTGATCCAAAACTGGATGTGAGTATTGCTTACCGTTCACCTGTGGATATGAAAGCGAAAAATGGGACAGCAACCTTTGAAATATCACCGGCGGTATATTCTCAGTTGGGCTTAAATGCTCAGGGACAGGATAGCTTCACAGCAACATTGCCACTGGTAGAAGAATATACGGTTGGTTTAACCTATAAAATTACTCCAAAGTGGTTGGTTTCAGCTGATTTCAATTACCATGGATGGGAGAGATACAGCAAGCTTACTTTGGACTTTGCCAATGCTCCGGTCGGAAATCAGGCAGATCCTACCATTCTTGTTGCTCCTAAGAATTTTAAAAATACAAAAACCTTCAGGTTGGGAACACAGTATGCGTTTACAGACATGATCTACGGTCGCCTTGGAGCTTACTATGACGAATCTCCTTATTCTGACCAGAATTTCATTCCGGAAACTCCTTCTTACAACACCTATGTAATTACCGGTGGAGTAGGATTTAAACTGAAAAAATTCGGAGTAGATTTATCGGGAGGATACGCAATGCCTCAGGCAAGAGATGTGAAAAACGATTATCTGCAGTTTTATGGACAATCTACAGCGACTGCGTTTTATGTAGGTCTGGGTTTATCTTATAATCCATTTTAATTAAAAGACTATGAAAAAAATTATAATTTCAACATTAGCTGTTTCTGCGCTTTTTGTAACAACAAGTTGCGAGCACGATTTTGATACGGATGTAAAAGATATTCCTGTAACGAGTGGTGAGGCTGATTTCACCAGATACGTTTCTTTAGGAAACTCTTTAACTTCAGGATACAGAGATGGCGCGCTATACAGTTCGGGACAGAACGAATCTTATCCAAGCATGATTGCAGGTCAGATGAAACTTGCCGGAGGAGGAGATTTTAACCAGCCTATGATGCCTAATGACATCGGTGGTTTTAACAACTTAAAGGATGCGGCAGGAAATTTTTTATTTCCGGGAAAACTTGAATTAAAAGTGGTCAACGGAGCGCTTTCTCCTGAGGCTCTAACTACTACCACAGCTTTAGACAATATTTCAGCAGGTAGACCGTACAGAAATATGGGAGTTCCGGGTGCGAAATCCTTCCATCTGGTGGCTCCTAATTATGGTAATCCTGCAGGATTAGCTGGGGGAACTGCCAACCCGTATTTTGCAAGATTCGCTTCTTCAGCTTCCACTACGGTTTTAGCCGATGCAATGTCTCAGGCTCCAACATTTTTCTCTCTCTGGATAGGAAATAACGATGTACTTTCTTATGCGACTAATGGAGGTACAAATTCCCAGACCTCAGGAACGGTTACCACGTACTCGGCAGCGACAGTACAAACCGGAAACTTAAATCCGGGTATGTATAAATCTAATGATATTTCAGATCCGAATGTATTGGCAGGATCTATAAAAGGAGTTTTAGATGGCCTTAAGAGCGTGGGCGCTACAAAAGGGATCATCGCAAATATTCCAGATGTAACCAGTATCCCGTTCTTTACAAGAGTGCCGTATAATGCTATTCCTCTGGATGCAGCCACTGCTCAGAAGTTGAATACAACTCTTTACGGTCCTTTAAAAGCTGTGCTTAACGCCTATGGGCAGGGAAGCAGACTTAATCCTGTAACGGCAGGAAACAACCCTGTTCTGATTAAGGATAACAAATTGACCAATCTTTCCGCTCAGCTTACCGGAGCACTCGTAGCTGGGGGATATCCTTTGGATCAGGCAACCTTTATCGGCAATGCTTTTGGGCAGACCCGTCAGGCAAAACAGGGTGAACTCATTCTCCTTACGGCAAGCAAGTTTTTAGGTCTGGATGCTATTACGAATCAGGCTCCTACAGCCAGCTCTCAGTTTATATATGGTGCCAGTTTCCCGATTGGAGATCAGCTTTCTCTGACAGCAGATGAAGTAAATAATATTTCAACAGCAGTTAAGGCCTATAATATAGCTATAAAAGGATTGGCAGATTCTTACAATCTTGCTTTTGTAGATGCAAACACTAAAATGAAAGAACTGGATTCCAAAGCAGGAATTACCTGGAATGGGGTGAAGTATACGGCAACTTTCGTTACGGGAGGAGCTTTCTCTTTAGATGGGGTTCACTTAACCGGAAGAGGGTACGCGATCATTGCTAATGAATTTATTAAATCAATTAACGCAAAATACAAATCTACTTTACCACAGGTAGATCCCAACAAATATTCAGGGGTAAAATTCCCTCAGTAAAATTGAAATAATAAAAACTTAGAAACCACAAGACTAATTCTTGTGGTTTTTTTTTAAATTTGCAAAATCTTTTAAAAAGTAAAAATGGCCGATCAGTTAAGTTATCTATTTTCTACAAGGACGAGTAAGGACCTGGCAGAGAAAATTGCCCAGTATTATGGGAAAGAATTAGGAAAAATCAACTTTCAGGAGTTCAGCGACGGGGAATTTGAGCCTGTTCTTGATGAATCTGTAAGAGGGGGAAGAGTATTCCTAATCGGATCTACATTCCCGCCTGCAGACAATCTTTTAGAGCTTCTTCTAATGATTGATGCTGCGAAAAGAGCTTCTGCAAAAAGCATTACTGTCGTACTTCCGTATTTCGGACTTGCAAGACAAGACAGAAAAGACCAGCCAAGGGCGCCGATCGGTGCAAAGCTGGTAGCTAATCTCTTAACAGCTGCGGGAGCAACAAGAGTGATGACCATGGACCTTCACGCAGATCAGATTCAGGGGTTCTTCGAAATTCCGGTAGATCACTTATATGCATCTACTATTTTCGTAGATTATATCAGAGACCTGAATCTTGAAGATCTTACCATTGCTTCTCCGGATATGGGTGGAGCAAAAAGAGCCAAAAACTATGCGGGTCACTTAGGCGCAGAAGTAGTAATTGCATACAAAGAAAGAAAGAAAGCTAATGTAGTGGAGGAAATGTTCCTTATCGGTGATGTAGAAGGGAAGAATGTGATTCTTATCGATGATATGATCGATACCGCAGGTACCCTTTGTAAAGCGGCAGAGATTCTTATTGAAAAAGGAGCAAAATCTGTAAGAGCAATGGCTACACATGGAGTCCTTTCAGGCAAAGCTTATGACAATATAGAAAACTCAAAATTATTGGAAGTGATTGTAACTGACTCAATTCCTGTTAAAAATAATTTGTCAACTAAAATAAAAGTGCTATCTTGCGCCCCATTATTTGCAGACGTTATGAAGATGGTACATGAGCACCAATCTATTAGCAGTAAATTTGTTATTTAATTGGTTTTCAGTGAGTTTGCGAATTAAACTTAAAACAATTTTTTAAATTTTTATAAATGAAATCTATTACAATTCAAGGTACAAAAAGAGAAAGCGTGGGTAAAAAATCTACAAAGGCTCTACGTGATGCTGAATTAGTTCCTTGTGTTGTTTACGGAGGTGGTGAGCCATTGAATTTCTCTGCAGAAGAGAAATCATTCAAAGGTTTGGTATATACTCCTGAAGCACACACGGTATCTATTGAAATCGACGGACAGGTAATCCCTGCTGTTCTTCAGGATATTCAGTTCCACCCGATTACAGACAAAATCCTTCACGCAGACTTCTATCAGTTATCTGAAGATAAGCCGGTAGTGATGGAGGTTCCTGTAAGAATTACAGGTCGTTCTAAAGGTGTTGTAGCTGGTGGTGTTTTACGTCAGTCTTTCAGAAAATTGAAAGTAAAAGCTATTCCTGCTAACTTACCTGACGAAATCGTTGTTGATGTTACTCCGTTAAGAATTGGTAACAAACTTTATGTTGGAGGTATCAAGACTGAAGGATACTCATTCGTTCACCCTGACAACGCAGTAGTAGTTGCTGTTAAGATGTCTAGAAATGCAATGAAAGGAGGTGCAGCAGCAATGGATGATGAAGATGAAGAAGAAACTGGAGCTGAAGGAGAAGCTCCGGCAGCAGAAGAAACTGCAGCAGAATAAGAATTGCTTATTTAAACAATATAAGAACCTGTCAACTCAGTTTGACAGGTTTTTTTGTGTGCTAAAAAATGAATATAAATGTGCACTAATGACTTGGTTGGATGAAGCCTGCCATATGATCCATTGAATCTTTCTATAAGTGACAACCGTCAGCATCCGGGAGGAATCCGAAAAAAAGGCGTAAATTTGAGGTGTTCTAAATAAGAACGTTTTAATTTAAAATTTTAATAAATGTTTGACATTCAGGAAATCAGAAGTCAGTTTTCTATATTAGATCAGAAGGTAAACGGTAAACCATTGGTTTATTTAGATAATGCAGCGACATCACAAAAGCCCGACTCCGTTCTGGAAGTCTGGACTAAATATTATACCGAGCTCAATGCCAATGTACACAGAGGAATTCATACTTTAAGTCAGCTGGCAACAGAGGAAATGGAACTTTCGAGAAGAAAAATCCAGAAATTCATCAATGCCAGGCATGATTTCGAGGTGATTTTTACAAAAGGCACTACAGAAGGTCTTAATCTTATTGCTTATATTCTGACGCAGAAGCTTAAAAAAGATGATGAAATTATCATCTCTTATCTTGAGCACCATTCGAATATTGTTCCCTGGCAATTGCTTTGTGAAAGAACAGGAGCAAAATTGAGAGTACTTCCTATTAATGAAGATGGAGTTGTGCAGCTAGAGCATCTGGATAAGTTTTTAAGTGAAAAAACAAAGGTTGTTTCTATTAATCAGGTTTCGAATGCGTTGGGGGTAGTAAATCCTATCGAAGAAATCATTGCGAAAACAAGGAAAAATTCTGATGCTTATATTGTAATTGATGGAGCTCAGTCCGCTCCCCATTTTACCATTGATGTTCAGAAGATGGATTGTGATTTTTTTGTGTTTTCTGGCCATAAAATGTATGCACCGATGGGAACAGGTATTTTGTACGGGAAACAGGAAATTCTTGAAGATTTACCGCCATTTCACGGAGGCGGAGAGATGATCGCCACTTGCTCGTTCAACGGAACAACCTATGCAGCCCTTCCGTTTAAATATGAAGCAGGAACACCCAACGTTGGCGGAAATATCGCTGTAGGAGCAGCTATTGATTTTATTCATAAAGTAGGGCAGGAGAATATTCAGAATCATGAAAATGCTTTACTGGAATATGCTCAAAAGCGTCTGTTGGAACTGGACGGGATCCGAATCTATGGTGAAAAGGCCAAAAGAACAGGAGTGGTTTCATTCAATCTGGAAGGAATAGGCATTGCTTCTGACGTGGGTATGATCCTTGATAAAATGGGAATTGCCGTACGGACAGGGCATCACTGTACCCAGCCGATCATGGATTTCTTTAATATTGCAGGTACCGTAAGAGCAAGTTTCGCCGTTTACAATACCTTTGATGAAATTGATGCATTGGTGGAAGGGGTGAAAAAAGCACAGAGAATGTTGAGCTGATATTTATAAATATATTTCAGGCACTCCGGTCATCTGTCCGGAGTGTTTTCCATTTATAGATATTAACAATAAGTCAAATCTGAAAATCTATAATGGTATTCAGTATACTTGAAGTAATTTTGCAGTGTTAAATTTACATTTATGGAATTAATTGAAAAGCTCAACTGGAGATATGCCACTAAGGCAATGAACGGTGAGAAAGTGCCACAGGAAAAAGTGGATAAAATATTGGAGGCAGCCAGACTGGCACCTACTTCCAGTGGTCTGCAGCCTTTTGAAATTTTGGTGATCACCAATCAGGAAATTAAGGAGCAGATTAAGCCTCACGCCTGGAATCAGCCACAGATCACCGATTGTTCGCATCTTTTGGTTTTTGCTGCCTGGAATAATTATACGGAAAAAAGAATCAATAAAATGTTTGATCTAACCAATGATATCCGTGGATTTAAAAATGAAGGCTGGGAAAATTACAGACAGATGCTACTGAGCACCTATCCGCAGAGATCTGCTGAAGAGAACTTCATACATGCTTCAAAACAGGCTTATATTTCATTTGGAGCAGCGATTATCGCAGCGGCCTTTGAAGAGGTGGATTCCACACCAATGGAAGGGTTCTCCCCGGAAGCTGTTGATGAGGTTTTACATTTAAAAGAAAAGGGATTAAAAAGTGTACTGTTACTGCCAATTGGCTATAGGGATACTCCTGATGACTGGCTTGTAAACCTTACCAAAGTAAGAAAGCCTAAAGAAGATTTTATCACAGAGATCAACTAATTATTTTACCCATAGAAAAATCCCTTTCGAAAATAGAAAGGGATTTTGGTTTATGATAACAGTAAAGCCAGTTTCTTCTGAAATTAACGTAAATTAAAACTGAGAAGCAGGTTTCCAGTCCACTACCGCTCGGATAAACGCTTCTGCATTTTCCAAAGGAATGTTAGGTAAAATTCCGTGACCAAGATTGGCAATATAACGGTCTTTTCCAAAACGGTTAATCATTTCATTGACCATCTTTTTAATCGTCTCAGGCGTAGAATGAAGTCTCGCCGGATCAAAGTTCCCCTGAAGGGTCATCGTATGGTTGGTAAGGGTTCTGGCGAATTCCGGTTTGATCGTCCAGTCCACACCTAAAGCCGAAACCGGTGACTGAACCATTTCTTCCAGAGCAAACCAGCATCCTTTTCCGAAAACAACAACATGCGTTAGCGGGCTTAAAGCTTCCACAATCTGGTTAATGTATTTCCATGAAAATTCCTGATAGTCTGCCGGAGAAAGCATTCCTCCCCACGAATCAAAAACCTGAACAGCAGAAACGCCTTTCTCTACTTTTCTTTTCAGATAAGCAATGGTCGTATCCGTGATTTTCTGAAGCAGCAGATGAGCAGCTTTAGGTTGTTGGAAACAGAAAGATTTGGCAATATCAAAAGCCTTGCTTCCTTTTCCTTCCACACAGTAGCAAAGAATGGTCCAGGGTGAACCTGCAAAACCAATTAACGGGATTTCATTGTCGAGCTTCTGTAAAGTCAGTTCAATGGCATCAAAAACGTATCCCAGCGTATCATTCACATCCGGAACAATCACATTTTGAACGTCTGCCATTGTTCTGATTGGATTATCAAGCCACGGACCTACATTTTCTTTCATTTTAAAATCGATTCCCATGGCCTGGGGAACTACTAAAATATCAGAAAACAGAATAGCAGCATCCAAAGGATATCTTCTAATGGGCTGTACTGTAATTTCAGAAGCCAGCTCCGGGGTCTGACATCTCGTAAAGAAGTCATACTTGTCACGCAGAGCAATGAATTCCGGTAAGTATCTTCCGGCTTGTCTCATCATCCAGACAGGCGGTCTTTCTACGGTTTCACCACGGAGAGCCTTTAGGTATAGGTCGTTTTTGATCATAATTTATTTAGACTATAATTTGCCAATGTTGTTATCATGAAGCATGAAGAAATTTTTTAATCAGTGAAAAAATGGAGATTAAATTATTCTCTTCCGAAGTGAAAATTCCTTTGGAAGTGTACTTTTTCAATTCGGAGGAAGTCGTTTCTCCGATGGAAAAAAGCTTCATGTTTTCCAGTGAATTGTTTTTTGCAAAACTACGAACTCCACTCGGACTAAAAAAAACAGCAGCATGATATTTTTCAGGTATCAGAGGATTTAGCTCTTCAGTGTTGTAAACGGTAACTTTTTTATATTTAATGTTTTGCAGCGGAAGTTCCTGGTCAAGGACACTGATGGCCAGATTGCCGCAGAAGTGCAAGAAATTCTCATGCTGACAATGACCAATCAGGAATCTGGAGAGGGTGTCTGCATTTTTCAGAACCTTAAAGGTCCCGAAACCGTATTTTCTTAATGCTCTTTTTGTCTTTTCACCAACACAATAGATCTTATTATAATTTTTTGCGGTAAAATCTTCATTGGGTGTAAAGCCGTTTTTAAAAAAGGAATGTACCCCGTTTGCACTGGTGAAAATTAAAGAGTGGTCCTTTAAATCAAAAGACTGAACGGTCAGATGACTTGTCCTGATTACCTCAATACAATCGACCGCAATATGCTCTCCTAATTCTTTGGATATAACAGATGGGTCTATATTTTTGGTAAATAAGATTTTCATTTTTTGAAGCGTAAAGCTTAAGAAATTATATTTTAAATCTGGCTTTTAATTTCGGACATGAGTTCTTTTCCGCCGTTTTCAAGAACTATTTTTGCGAATTTTTTCCCAAAGTTTTCTTCATCATTATATACAAAGCTTTCATCTGTCGTGATGCAGCTTTTGCCATCTAAAGAACAAAGGCCTGCTTTGAAACGGATCTGGTCTTCAAATATTTCTGCGAATGCGCCAATCGGAGCAGTACAGCCGCCTTCTAATGTATTCAGGAAGTTTCTTTCCATCTCTACACAGATCTGTGTAGGCTTGTGATTGATCGAGCTTAGGATTTCGTTGATCTCCGTCTTTTCAGAATGTCCTGCAACAGCAATGACGCCTTGTGAAGGAGCCGGAATTAAAAAAGGAAGCATTTCGTAGTCGATTTCCATTTTCATCCGCATGATTCCTGCTAACGATAAAATGGTTGCATCAAAATCACCGTCCTCCAGTTTTTGTAGACGCGTTTGTATATTTCCGCGGATGTCGGAAAATTCTGCATGAGGATAGTTTTTCAGCCAAAATGCTCTTCTCCTGAGGCTGCTGGTTGCCAGCTTCAGCTCATGAAACTCCTTGTTTTTAGCTGATTCCTTGCGGATCAGAACATCCTGTGGAAAATCTCTCTCCAGACAGGCAATGATTTTAAGGTTTTCAGGAAGGTTGGTGGGAACGTCCTTTAAAGAATGGACCGCAATGTCGATCTCGTCATTTAATAAGGCGATGTCCAGGTCTCTTGTGAACACGCCCGTGATTCCTAGGGAATATAGCGGCTGGTTAAGATTTTTATCACCAGAAGATACAATAGGAACAATTTCGGTTAAATAATTGTTGTTCTGAAGATGTCTCGCAACTTCTCTCGCCTGCCAGAGTGCAAGGGCGGAATTTCTGGTACCGATTCTAATGCTTTTCATTGAATTCGTTGTTTGGTTGTTCAACTAATATTTCGTGCATTAATTTACTGATTTCTTCTGCTTTTAAAGGATTGTCAATAATATATTTTGCAAAACGGCTGGTGATTTTCTGAATCATCTTATCAGAAAGCTCCATATCAGGGATATTGATATATTTATTTTTTCTGTAGAAATTATGCATTTCATTGCGTTCCATATTTTTTAAAACCGCCTTAAAATGATGGATATTAGGTGCCAGTCTTCTCTTTTTTTCCCATTCAAGAAAATCTTTGGTCATTTCCTTGATGATTTTTTCGGCTTTCGGAATTTCTTTCTCTCTTTGCTGAATGGTTTCCTGAATCTGTTTCGAAAGCTCGTCAACATCAATTAAGGTTACATTCTTATTTTCCACTACGTTTTTATCAACGTTATTGGGGATTGAAAGGTCAATGACTAATGTTTCCTTTCCGTTGGGGAAGTGAGATTTATTTACAATAGGATGTCTTGCTCCGGTAGCGACAATCAGAATATCCGTGCCGCTGAGTTCCTGATCAAAATCAGAATAATCGATGTGAGGAATATTGTATTTCTCGGAGATCTTCACTGCTGTTTCCTGTGTTCTGTTGGCGATTTTAATTTTTGGCTGGTACACATGCTTTACCAGATTCTCAACAGTGTTCTGGCCGATCTCTCCTACACCCAATAGCAGGATGTTTTTCTCAGTAATTCTTTTTTGGTTATTTAAAATATAATGTACTGCAGCGTAAGAAACGGAAGCTGCACCATTGGAAATTCCTGTTTCATTTTTAATTCTTTTCGAAATCTGAATAGCAGAGTTAATTGATCTTTCTAAAAAAGGATTAGAATTTTTTCTTTCTTTTTTAAAGCGGTTGTATGCTTTTTTGATCTGTCCGATAATTTCAAAATCACCGATGATCTGGCTTTCAAGACCTGCTGCCACTCTGAACAGATGGGTCAGTGCTTCTTCTTTCGTATGAATATTCGCAAATTTGATGAAATCGGTGAAGTGCACTCCGATCGTCTTGCAGTATTCTTCGGCAACCAGAAGATAATTGGGCGAAGTAGTGTAGATCTCGGTTCTGTTACAGGTCGATACCACAAAAGCATCCCCTAAATCTTCATTGTGAATTCGGGTGACAAAGTTTTTGATATTTTCATCAAAGAATGCAAATTTTCCCCTGGTTTCTACATCAGCCTTTTCAAAGCTTATAGAAAGTACGGCGAAATTCGAAGTTTGATGTATATTGGAATACTGTAACATAAGCGGAGCAAATTTACGGTTTTTTTAATTAAAGATTTTCTGATAATGTATATGATAATTATCGTAAAAAACTATTTTGGTTTGCTTCTAAATAAGCAATCTGGAATATGAAAAGTTAAATTTTCCAGATTAATTTTAACGTTTAAGACCTCATAAATCATCCGGAGAATAATTTCTTTCAGATCCTCAAAATGATTACCTTCCATCTAACCCCTTCTAATCAATCATTAACTGAAATCTGGTTGAGATCAGGCTGTCTAATTGATTAATGTAAAAGTTAATAGAGGAGTTAAAATTTTAATAAAATTTTAACCAAATTAAGTGCTTGCGGAATTTCTTTGGTTGTCTTAAATTTATATCTTTGTAACTCTTTAAAAAATCAGAAGGAAAATATGAGTTTATTCGATATGTTTACGCAAGAAATTGCGATAGACCTTGGTACTGCCAACACCCTTATCATCCATAATAATAAAATTGTTATAGATCAGCCGTCAATTGTTGCAATTGAGCGTTCTACAGGGAGACCGATTGCGGTCGGGGAGCATGCGAAGCATATGCAGGGTAAAACTCACGAGGATATCAAGACCATTCGTCCATTGAAAGACGGGGTTATTGCAGATTTTCATGCTTCTGAACATATGATTAAAGAATTTATCAAAAAAATTCCTGGAATCAAAGGTAAATTTATTCAACCGGCTTTAAGAATTGTGATCTGTATTCCTTCCGGAATCACTGAGGTTGAAAAAAGAGCAGTAAGAGATTCTGCCCAGAAAGTAAATGCTAAAGAAGTACGATTGATCTATGAGCCAATGGCAGCAGCTATAGGAGTCGGGATCGATGTACAGAAACCTGAAGGTAATATGATTATCGATATCGGTGGGGGTACTACGGAAATTGCCGTGGTTGCTTTAGGAGGTATCGTTTGTGATAAATCTGTGAAAATTGCCGGGGATGTATTTACCAATGATATTGCATATTACCTGAGAACGCACCACAACCTTTACATCGGTGAAAGAACGGCTGAGAGAATCAAAATTGAAGTGGGCTCTGCTGTTGAGGATCTTGATGTTGATATTGAAGATATTCCGGTGCAGGGTAGAGACCTTATCACAGGGAAACCTAAAGAAATTATGGTTGGGTATAAAGAGATTGCCCGTGCATTAGACAAATCCATTATCAGGATTGAAGATGCCGTTATGGAAACTCTTTCCCTTACTCCTCCTGAGTTGGCTGCAGATATCTATAAAACAGGTATTTATCTTGCTGGTGGCGGTGCATTGCTGAGAGGTCTTGCGGATAGATTACACAAAAAAACAGGTCTTCCTGTATTTGTTGCAGAAGATCCTTTGAGAGCCGTAGTTCGCGGAACAGGTATTGCCCTTAAGAATATGGATAAATTCAATTTCTTAATTAAATAATTTTAACTTTTACGAACACATCTGAATGGGATTTTTGCTGAGATTATTTTCGAAGAACGCACTTTTTGTCTTCTTTATATTCCTGCAAATTATTGCTCTGGTTCTGATATTCTCTAAAAATGCCATGCAGAAATCCTGGATCGCAGGTCAGTCTGCTGCATTAAACTCCAGGGTTTCAGGCTATATTGATGAAGGGGTTTCTTATCTGAAGCTTAAACAGATCAACGAAGATCTGGTTTCTCAGAATAAAGCATTAATGGTAGAGCTTTACGGAAAACAGGGCGCTGCAAATCCTCAGTTCAGAAAAGTTCATGACACCCTGGGTGGTGGACAGATCTATACATTCGTTGATGGTGAAATTGTTTTTAACAGCATCAACAGAAGAAACAATTACTTTACTATAAACAGAGGCAGAAGAGACGGGGTGTTTCCGCAGATGGGCGTAATGGCTCCAAAGGGAATTGCCGGAATTGTCATTAACTCTACCGATAGCTACGCATTGGTTCAGTCTGTTTTGAGTGTAAACACAATCCGAATAAATGCTGCCTTAAAAAATTCAGGATATTTCGGAACCTTAACCTGGAACGGTGATAATTCGAGAGTAATGCACCTAGCAGATATTCCTAAATATGTAGCTTTAAAAGTAGGAGATACCGTGATTACCGATGGTAAATCAGCAATCTTTCCTAAAGGGGTAATGATCGGTACCATTGCAGGATATTCGGTAGATAATAAAACAGGTTTCTGGGATATTTCAGTTGAATTAAGCGAAAAAATGGGCGCTTTGAATAAAGTGTTCGTTGTTAAAAATCTTAAAAAAGCTGAAGTACAAAAGATTCAGGATACCATGCAGGCTGTAATAAAAAAAGAAAATGATTAGCAGGACTTTATTTACGGACATATTAATCATGATTTTTCTGGTTGCATTACAAATATTTGTTTTGAACAGGATTACGATTTTCGGAAAATACACGCCGGTATTATATCCTGTATTTGTCATGTTTTATCCTTTTTTCAGAAATAAATTTCAATTTCTTGCGCTCAGTTTTTTAATCGGTCTCTCGGTAGATGCTTTCCTTTACTCATGGGGAATCAATGCGTTTGCTACAACATTGATCGCGTATTTCAGAACCTTAATTTTCAGAACCTCTACCGATACTTCCACCGATTTTTTCTCATTTCAGTCCCTCCAGTGGGCGCAGTTTTTGCTGTTTTTATTTTCAAGTATCTTTTTACACCAGCTTTTAGTGCAATATATAGAGTTCTTTAAGTTGAGTAGATTTTTTGAAATATTAATTAATGTATTGGTAACGAGTATAATTTCATTTATCTTTATTGTTATTTATGCATTAATATTTAAAATCAAACAAAAAGTTTGAACACACGTTATTTAAAAGTTTTTTCCGCTCTTGCTGTTATCGCCTTGATTTTCGTGGCGAGACTTGCTTATTTACAGTTGTTTACAGACCGTTATGCCTTAAATGCGGCCAATACGTCCATTAAAATCGAATACGTCATTCCACAACGGGGAGTCATTTTCGACAGAAACGGGAAAATCATGGTAGGCAACCAGCCTGCATACGAGATTTCTTTTACACAAGCCTTAATGAAGCCTGATTTTGATACCATTGGTTTTTGTAATTTAATGAAGATCAGTAAATCTGACTTTGTCAACAGGGTAAATATCATCAAAAAAGAAAAATATTATTCGAAGCTGACGCCGATGACTTTTATTAAGGACCTCAGCAGAGAAGATATCGCCAGAGTTCAGGAAATTATATTTAAATATCCTGCGTTCAGTATTGTTTCAAGACCTCAGCGTCAGTACGAAGTTTCTACTTCAGGAAACCTTTTAGGCTACACGAGTGAAGTTAATGAAAGAGAAATAAAAAAAGATTCTACATACTATCTACCTGGAGATTTTATCGGGAAAACGGGAGTGGAAAAATCTTATGAAAAAGAACTTCGGGGCGTAAAAGGAATGAAATATATCCAGAAGGATATCCGGCTTCGAAACATTGGTTCTTACAAAAACGGGGCACTGGATAAAGATGTTATTACCGGAAAGGATATCACGCTGACTATTGATTATGATCTCCAAAGAATGGCCGAAGAAATGCTTGTGGATAAGCATGGTGCTATCGTCGCCATAGACCCTAATAACGGTGAGATATTAACCATGGCCACCGGCCCGGATATTGATCCGAACTTATTTACAGGTCCTAACAAATCCAAGAATCTATACGCATTATCAAAAGATACGATTTATGAAAATAAACCGACTTTTGACAGGTCTGCACAGGCTGCTTACCCTCCCGGTTCCACTTTTAAGCTGCTGACCGCACTTTCAGCGATGCAGATGGGAGTGATGACAGAGAATACCATATTTCCCTGTGGAGGCGGTTTTAATTACAGAGGATTAAGAATTAAAGGTCACGGAGGAGCAGATCCTTTGATTCCGTCTATTCAGATTTCCAGCAACTGTTACTTTTCCTATGCTTATCTGGCTATTATTAATAAATATCCGGGCAATCCATCCAAGGGAGTAGATGAGTGGAAAAAAATCATGAACAGCTTCGGTGTGGGGGAATTTTTAAATAACGACCTGGCAGTAGGAGCAAAAGGCAGAATTCCATCAGGAGAATTTTATGAGAAAAGACAAAAAACGCTGAACAAATACAGCGGTAAAAAAGATTATAAAAACTGGGACCCTTTGGCCACTGGTGCCGTTTTTAACGGAATGGGGCAGGGGGACATCATGATCACGCCTCTCCAGCTGGCCAATTATGTGGGAGCTATTGCCAACAAAGGCTGGTACTATACGCCTCATATTGTAAAAGCGATTGATGGAAAACCTAATCCTGATCCGAGATTCAAAAAGAAACATAAGACTTTGGTAGATCCTAAGCATTTCGAGCCTGTACTGAAAGGAATGGAGGCCGTAGTACTGAGGGGGACGGCGAGAAGTTTAAAATCCAACGACTTTACGATGTTGGCAAAAACGGGTACGGCACAGGTTCCGCAGGGAAAAGACAACTCAATTTTTGTACTGATTGCTCCTGCAGATAAACCTAAAATTGTGGTAGTTGCCGTGATGGAACATGCCGGATTCGGTGCCACATGGGCAGGCCCCGCTTCTGCAGTCATTGCTGAAAAATATATTACAGGAGATTTAAAAAGAGAAAATCTTTATAAAAAAATGACAGGCGCCAGTTTCATGCCTGAATATAAGAGACAGTGGGTGGCTGATCTGAAACGTAAAGGTCTTTATAAAGATCCTGCTATGGATTCTGTGAAACAAAAAAGAATTCAGGATAGCCTTAAATTGGTTAAGGAACAGAAGCTTAAACTGCAGAAAAGGATTGACGAAGAAACAAAGAACAGTAAAAATACAAAACCTGCGAAGCAATGAAATGGACAGAAGGAATAGATAAATTAGGTCTTGGCTTATATTTCCTGCTTTGCATTTTTGCCATTGCAAATATTTACAGTGTAGACCAGAAATTGGGCGAAAAACAACTGATTTTCTTCGGTATTTCTCTGTTTGTAGGACTTATTATTTTTGTCGGAAGAAGTAAATTCTTTGAAAATATGGCTGGGATCATCTATATAGGCGGTGTTTTATTGCTTATCGGTCTTTTTCCATTTGGAAAAGAAATTTTGGGCCAGAAAAACTGGTATAAATTCGGAAGTTTTACGATGCAGCCTGTAGAATTTGCAAAAATAGGAACAGCCCTTATGGTTTCCAACTATGTTTCCGGTCCGGACTTTAATTTAAAAAACAGAAAATCACTTTTAACGGCACTTGGAATTATAGGGATTCCTGCAGTTGTGGTTCTTGCCATTCCTGATGTGGGTTCTATGTTGGTGTTCATCGCTTTTTTTATCGCGTTATACCGTGAAGGGTTGAGCGGTCTGCTTTTCGGCGTGGGCTTTCTCTTTGCGGGTGTATTTCTTGTTTCACTGGCTATACCTCCGGTATACGTTGTTATGACTATTTTGCTGATTGCAGGAGGATGGATCGCGATGAATTATTATAAAATGTCCTGGAATGTTATTTCTATTTCTGGGATCGCGGGATCCATTCTGGTTTTATGTGGACTTGCTTTTGGGTCGCCTTATATTTTAGAAAAACTGCCAAAACACCAGAGAGAGAGAATTGAGGTTCTTTTTAAAGGTGAAAAGGCTTTCAGGGATACTTCAGGATATAATTTGCTGTATTCAAAAACAGCAATAGGATCGGGTGGCCTTTTAGGAAAAGGATACCGGGAAGGTTCTGTAACCCAGGGGAAATTTGTTCCGGAGCAGGAAACCGATTATATCTTCTGCACGGTGGGAGAGGAATGGGGGTTTCTGGGCAGTGCTGTGCTGGTGTTATCTTATATGGTATATATCGGAAGGATCTATTACCTTGCAGAAAAGCAGAAATCTACCTTTAACAGGGTTTTCGGGTATTGCTTTGCCTCTATTCTTCTGATGCACTTTACGATTAATTTAGGGATGGTTATGGGACTTTTTCCTACCGTCGGTATTCCTTTACCCTATTTCAGCTACGGAGGAAGTTCTTTATTAGCCTTCTCGATCATGACTTTCATTTTCTTTAAACTGAATTACGCTGATAAAAACAGCCTGGTTTAAAAATTTAAAGCGACAGATTGGATAAAGCATTATCGAATAAATTCCTGATTTATATTTACGACAAAATCATACTCTCATGAAAGAAGCATACATTTTGGACCAGACTTTCGAAGATGCCGTTTTTTCACAGTTTGAAAAAGGTGAATATGAAAACTGTATATTCCGGAATTGTAATTTTGAGTACGCAGATCTGTCGGGTTTCAGTTTTAGCGAATGTCAATTCGTAGCGTGTAATCTGAGTATGTCAAAACTTGTTTCTACGGCCTTTCGTGAGGTCATTTTTAAAGAATGTAAGATGTTCGGACTTCACTTTGATGAATGCAATGCATTTGGAATGTCTTTTAATTTTGAGGGCTGCCTGTTGCACCATTCAATTTTCCACAGAACAAACATAAAGAAAACTCAGTTTAAAAATTCAAAGCTTATAGAGGCGGATTTTTCCGACTGTGATCTTTCTTTTGCCGTGTTTAATCACTGCGATCTGGCTGGGGCTGTTTTCGAGAATACCAACCTGGAAAAAGCAGATTTCAGAACATCAGTCAACTATTCGATAGATCCTGCTCAGAACAGGCTGAAAAAGGCTAAATTTTCACTTTCCGGAATCGACGGACTTTTGCACCAGTTCGACATCGAAATTGATAAAAATAGCTAACATTATACAGAGTAGATATAGACTGGAAAAGATTGGCGATATAGAAAGTTATTAAAATTTAAAAATAAAAAAACCATCAACATATTGATGGTTTCATTATTTAAATCAATTATTTAAAATTAAAAACTTGTTGCGTTTGATGCTGGAGTTGTACTGGCCAGATTATTATAGGCTTCTCCGTTTTCGTTGATCACTCTTTTTCCGAATCTGTATTTAGGTCCCCAGTAAGAGTCATTTAATGAAGAAATCATTACCCCCCTTGATGTAGCAGCGTGAATGAATTTAACCTCCCCCTCTTCTGTTACACTTTCTACAATACCAACGTGAGAAATTCTTCTTCCGTGAGAAAAGAAAATAAGGTCTCCTTTCTGAAGGTTTTCCTTTTCAATTTTTTCTCCTTCCTGTGACTGAGAGGCAGCTACTCTAGGTAAGCTAAGGCCTGCTGCGGCACCGAATACAGAAAGAACGAAAGCTGAACAATCGATACCATTTCTTGTCATCCCCCCGTATCTGTAAGGTGTTCCCAGGTATGTTTCAGCTTCTGTTAAGACATTGTCGATCGTTTTGTTGTGTCTGATTGCCTTGGCGATTTCAGAATTCTTAACTGCGTTTTTAGCATTTACTAAAGATGCCGCTTTTTCTGCAAGGAAAGAATCAATTAATCTTTGCTTGTCCTGCTCCATCTTCTTCGTATCAAGAGAAGCAAGTTTGGCATCTGTTTTGTATTCTTTAGTGTAAGTTGCTGGTTTTGAAACTACATAATTGGTAGCGCAAGACTGTAAGGAAACTGTAGAAACTAAAGCAACTAAATAAAACAAAACTCTTTTCTTCATATAAATTTGATTTAACCGTGTTAAAAAAGGAATAGTATTTTTCAAAAGCACTACAAAAGTATGTATTCCAGCTAAAAAAGCCCTGATATGATAATTGTCAGGTTCTTATTTTAACACATTTTAACGTATTATTTAGGTATGTTAAAAAAAAATAAACCGCAGCCGCCTATTTTAGGCAAGGGTGCGGTTTTTTTTATTAAGATTCTTTAACAAAACCAATTCGATTTCTGCTGTTAATCAGGTGTTCAGTTTTAAAACTCTAATTTTTACGTTTGTTAATAAAGCAGAATATTTTAAAATAAGTTTACTTGCAATGAAATTCTAATTGCTCAAATCAGATGTTTTTTATAATACGATCATCGATACGTTAAAAAGTTAAATAACAATTATCGATACATCATCAGAGGCATATAATACTTTGATAAGATGCCGAAAAAAAGGAGAATTAAAATAACGATATTTTAATTCTCCTATGGTTTGTATGATCATACAAATAGTATTCTCCAGTCTTAAAATAACTGTACAATTAATGGGAACGTTACGGCAGACTAATTGACTTGTCGTATATCTGATAATACATTTTGAATTTTCATAGATACTTCATCCATATCAAATGGTTTGGCAATAAATCCGTCGGCCCCGGCATTACTGGCGATTTCGTTGCCATCAACACTGGCGGAAAGAATAATTACAGGCAGATGCTCCAATTCTTTCGTTCCTCTGATTGTTCTTAACAACTGGTCTCCCGACAGTACCGGCATCCAGAGATCCATAAGGAGCAGGTCCGGCAGGGTCTGACTGATCTCTTTGATTAAATTGGTACTGTTGCTTTCTGTATAAACGGTATACCCTTCGATTTCAAGGATCATTTCCAGAACTTCCAATATTCCGGGGTCGTCATCACAAATCATTATTTTTTTTCCTTCCATTTTCTTATCTTTTCATAATTGGTAAAGTGAAATTGAATGTAGATCCCGAACCTATTTCACTTTCCACCCATAATGTTCCATTGTGTTTAGCGATGATCTCATGGCATATATAAAGCCCGATTCCCATACCCGGAAATTTTTTCTGAATGTCTCGGGCGCGGAAGAACCTGTCAAAAATCTTTGCCTGATCCTGCTGGCTTATGCCCATACCATAATCCTTCACAGAGACCTTTACAAAATTTCCGACCCTGTTACAGTATACATCAATCTTGTCTTTTCCCGGTGAGTACTTAATGGCATTGGATACAAGGTTATTAATCACCTGCGAGATTTGCAGCTCATCTCCCAGAATGTCTGCTTTGGTGTTACTGATGATGTTAATTTTATATTCCGGTGTTGCCAGTGCAAGATTTTCAACGGTGTCTTTTATCAGTTTGTCGATATCGAATGGTTCCTTATGAATCTCAATATTTCCGGACTGGATTTTGGATGTATCCAACAGTTCTGATATCAGATTATTCAGCCGGTCTACATAAACGGATACTTTCCCCAGCGTAGTGACAAATTTTTCAGATGAATTTTCCGGAATCATTCTTTCTAGCAGCTGTACAAAGCCCTTAATCGTCGTCAAAGGTGTTTTTAATTCGTGGCTTGCGATAGAAAGAAAATCATCCTTGCGTCTGTCAATCTCTTTTTTGTCGGTAATATCCTCAATAGCAATTAGGATGCGGTCTTTATACTGCCCCTCAAACTCTACCCGGTAAGCATTAACCAGCATGATCTTTTTTCCTATATAAGGAAAATCGTGTTCGACTTCAAAATCGATCACCGGATTGTTCGTAGGCAGAATTTTTGTTAAAAGATCCTTTAACCGGTCAATATCCCACTGGTGATTACCCAGCTCAAAAAGGACTTTTCCGATGGTATCTTCAGAAGTGACTTTAAAAGAATTAAGAAAGTGCGTATTGGCACTGAGGACTTTATACTCCGCATCTAATACCAGCAGGCTCTCTCTTACCGTCTGAATAATACTTGAAAGAAATGCTTCATTATCGTGAAGTTCCTTGGTGCGCTCTTTGATCTTTCTATCTACCGATGCTTTTTCTTCCCTTAACTCTGTTTCGTATTTCTTACGTTCTGTAATGTCATTCTGTACACCGATAAAGTGGGTTATATTTCCGTTATGATCAAGAACCGGAGAAATGATGAGTTCGTTCCAGAATAAATTTCCGTTCTTTTTGTAGTTTCTGATCTCTACTTTGCATTCAGTACCGTTTTGTATAGCATCCTTAATCTTTTGACGTTCAGGTTGAGACCTGTCCTGAGCCTGTAAGAAACGGCAATTATGACCTATAACCTCATTGTGTGAATATCCGGTCATATTCTCAAAGGATTTATTACAATAGATAATGGGATTGTCCGGCTGTCTGTTATCTGTGATGATGATGCCTGATCTTGCTGAATTTAGTGCCTGCAAATAAATATTGTTATTCAGATTATCATTTATTGCATCACTGTCAATATATGTTTCCATATGGACTTATTACTAGATATTATATTATACGAAATATTAATATTTCACTTTTTTTCTAAATCAACTAAAATTGTGCCTTAATATTATTTAATAGTTATTAATAATAGTTTAATTTTTTACTTGTGAAGTATGGTAGATCAGAAGTACGTTTCATTCTCCATTTTTATAGTTAACTATCTTATATATACTGTTTTTCTTGCAAACTAATAAATGATTTTTAACATATACAAAATATGAGAGTATTTATAAAAAATTATATCGGTGAAAATATTTAAAATTTTAATAACCGAATACATATAATAGGTTAATTTTATTATTCAAAAATACGTCAAGTTTTGACGTTCATGAAACATAATTTTGTTTATCAAAACATACAAACTTATAATTATGGACAAAGTTAGCCTAGGAAGAATCGAAAAACTGCACCCTTATGTCAGAGAGGAAGTGAAGCAAATTATTAAAGAATGCGATGAAGCATTAGAAGGAAGAGCAAAAATCAGAATTACCCAGGGTTTAAGAAGTTTTGAGGAACAGGAAAAACTCTACGCGATCGGTAGACTGACCACAGGAAAAAAAGTAACGAATGCCAAAGCAGGACAAAGTATTCATAACTATGGTCTTGCTGTAGATATTTGTTTAATTATTGACGGAAAAACCGCAAGCTGGGATACCGCTAAAGACTGGGATAATGACGGCGTTGCCGATTGGTACGAATGTGTGAAAATTTTTGCAAGACATGGCTGGGACTGGGGAGGAAACTGGAAGACTTTTAAAGACCTGCCGCATTTTGAAAAAAAGAATATTACTACGAAAAAAGGAGTGATTAAGACAAGCTGGAGAACTCTTTTGAAAATGACCAGGGATAAAGAAGGATATGTTATTTTATAAAACTTCGGTGAATGCATGTCCAATAAAATTATTAACGGCTGATCTTTTGTACTGAAGATGTTGATAATACAGGCTTCTAAACTGTATAAAACAAAATATATGGAAAATTCACCATCATATGATATTATAGTAGAAGAAATTTTTCAGATTCTACAAATGATGCCTGTAAAAACTAAAAACCCTGTATGCTAATGGATATTATTACATACAATTAAATACTTAGAAATATTTCAAACAAATTTCCCCTTTTAGAGAATTTATTTTTTAATACGACAAGTTCTGTCGCTTTCCGCGTCTACCTTTGTATTACAGAAACGTCAAAAGCAATATCTATAAAAGAGCTAAAACCAATAGTAAAAATCATCAACTATTGGTTTTACTTGTCTTAGGTTGCCAGGTTTTCTGTGAAAAAGTAAAATAACATGAAAAAAACAACCATTCTTTCTTTAGACGGGGGCGGAATACGGGGGATCATCACCTGTATTATTCTACGCTACATAGAGGAGCAATTGCAGATTCATGATAAGCCAAGCGCCAAACTTGGTGATTATTTTGATCTGGTAGCCGGAAGCAGTACAGGAGGTCTGATTGCGTCTATTATTCTATGCCCTGACGAACACCGAAAAGCAAAATATTCTATTCAAAAAGGATTAGAGCTATATGCTGAAAAAGGGGGAGACATATTTCAGGTCTCTTTTTGGGAAAGATTAGTAAATCCTTTTGGATTACTGAACGAAAAAATTTCTCAGGAAGCTCTGGAAAAAAATTTAAATGACTTTTTTGGAAAGTTAGAATTAAAAGAACTGATAAAACCATGCCTGATCACCAGTTATGATATAGAGAACCGAAGAGCAAAACTTTTTAACTCCTGGAAGGCCAATGTAAGCACAGATAATTTTTATGTAAAAGATGTCTGCAGAGCTACTTCTGCTGCTCCAACCTATTTCAGCCCTGTTCAGATAAAATCGATGTACGGACAGATTTTCAGTCTGATTGACGGCGGAATGTTTGCCAATAATCCTTCACTATGCGCCTACGCCGAAGCCAGGAAAATATCCTTTGCAGAAGTGTTAAAAAACCATCAGAAAGCAAATCATCCGACGGTTAATGACATGATTATGATTTCTATCGGAACCGGTATCGAATCCAGGAGCTATTCATTTAAAAAAATGGAAAAATCCGGCAAACTGGGATGGGTGAATCCTATTATTGATATTTTAATGTCTGCCAATGCAGAAACTGTAGATTACCAGCTTTGTCAGATGTTTCAGACCTTGGGACTGCGGAATCAGAAAAATTACTACCGACTGAATCCTTCACTGAAAAATGCTTCTCCGGCGATGGATAACGTAAGAAGATCAAATATTGAGAATCTGATTCAGGCCGGATTAAGTTATATAGATGATAACAGAGATACCCTGAACCAAATTGTACAGAAACTTATTAAAAACAAAATATAAGCAGTTTTCCTTATAATTATTAGATATAAGCAATTCAGCTAATATTTAAATTTAAAAATATTTCTAAAAACACGTCAAGTTTTGTCGTTCTTCGCTTCTATCTTTGAAATATAAACAAAGACACAAAATACATCATTAAAAACTTTTAAACCTTATGGAATTCAACATTTATAAATGCTGGACAGCCTAAAATATGTTCAAATTATAAACGCCAAACATGGAAACACCAAATTGCCAACCCGATATACTTTTCGATGAAGAGCTTTACACCATTGAATGGAGCGATATCGAAAATGCAGAGATAGACTATGAAAACTATCTCAACGATATTGAAAATTTCTTCCGACAGGATTTTGAGAGTGACATTCTCGAAGAAGATATTTATTAAACAATTTAAACACATCGGTTCTGTGCTGCTCAGCCTATTCCTCAAAAACCAATAATCATTTTATGTCTCACCACCTTTGAACTCACCATTCACAAGATGCTGAACAGCCGGAACTGTGTTTAGATTACAATACACCATACCAATTTTATTAAATACCAACACAAAAATATTATGACAACAAGAGAAAAACTAAAAAAATATTTTGAGGCCGGAGATAAGCCTACCCAACAGGAATTTTACGAATGGCTGGATTCGTACTGGCATAAGGAAGACGCGATTCCTCAGGACTCGCTTAACATTTTATACACGCATGTAAATCCCGAAAATTATTGGCAGGATTCAACCCTATTAACTACACCGGTTTTATGCCTTACCGTTCCTGAACAGATCAAGTCAATAGCAATTGGATCTTTTGCTTATGATACCAAAACAGAACAGATTGTGGAAGTTGTTTTTAACGACGGGTTGGAAATAATAGGAATGTTTTCATTTTACGGACAGAATATCAGGCATATTAAAACGCCCCCCAATCTGAAATCTGTTGAACCCGGTGTTTTTCAGAATCAGGAATATTATGGAGGTGCTTATGCAAGACTGGAAAAAATAACACTCAACGAAGGGTTGATCAGTATTGCAAGTGATGCATTCAATATTCCCAAAGCCACATTTATAAGGGATTTGTACATTCCTTCATCGGTTACCACCGTAAGTTCTAATGGTCTTGCCATTGCTTCGTTAGAGACGGTTTCTGCACCTGCGGGGTTAAATCTGAGTACTTCAGGTATTCCCGCTAATGCTGTGATTACTTATCGATAATTGTAGATATAAATTGAGAATATGGATTAGATTTCTTTTAAAAAAAAATAAGACACGACATATTTTGTCGCATTAAGAGCATATCTTTGTGGTACCAAACTTTTAACTGTGAAACAGGCTCAGTATTTTATCAGAAAATGCCGGCCAAAAAAAATTATTTCGAATGAAAAAAGATTTTTACCTGACCAGATATGCCTTAATCATAAAAAGATTAGAAAGTTCTCCGGCTACCTATTCGCAGCTGGAGGACTATCTGCTCAACTCTTTTGAATTTCAGGATGCGGGCATCAAGAGTTATTCGATCCGCACGCTGCAGAGGGATATCCGGGAGATTTCTGATCTTTTTAATCTTTCCATTCATAATAAAAAAAAGGGCGATAACCGGTATTATATCGAAAGCCGGCCCATCATGGAAGTAGACGAATACAACCAGAAATTATTGGAATCTTTCCAGGTGAGCAATGCTTTAAATCTTCATCCGGATTTTTCAAACTTTATCTTTTTCGAAAACCGGAAACCTACGGGAGTAGATCATTTTTATGATCTTTTCTTTGCGATCCGTAATAGAAGAATTGTCAGCTTCGAGCATTATAATTATAAAAATAAACTGATGACCTCACGAAAAGTTCATCCGCTGGCTTTAAAAGAATCCAAAGGACGATGGTATCTTATTGCCATCGATACTAAGGATGAAATGCTGAAATCTTTCGGACTCGACAGAATCAATTATCTGGATGTCGATAAAAACAAATTCCGCGAAAAATACAAATACAACCTTAGAGAACATTTTAAAAATGCTTTCGGAGTGATGAACCTTGCCGAACAGAAACCTCAGCAGATTGTTATCAAATGCAGTAAACATCAGGGAGAATATATTAAAAGCTTCCCACTTCACCAATCTCAGAAAGAAACCAAAGAAACCCTTACAGAAACTTTTTTCGAATTTTTTCTCCATCCGACTTATGACTTTATGCAGGAAATCCTTTCTTATGGAAAAGAGGTACAGGTTTTGGAACCAAAAGGTTTAGTGGATGACATCCGCAATCACCTGCAGGAATCCCTGAACAAATATTTTGAAAATTAATTGTCCTTCAATCTCTGTTTTTTCATTACATTTACATAAATAACATATCGTGAAATCTCTGTTTCTTTACTTTTTTTGTTGGATCCCCTTTTTCTGTTTTTCTCAGCAGGCAGAAGAATTTAAGAATGTAAAGAACTATTACAACCAGCATCGCGTACTGCTTAATAACGAATTTCGAAAGAAATATGACGGTGAGCCCAATATGCTGAATAAAGATGCCATAAAAAGAGATTTTGTCTTTTTTATGAAGAAAATGGACAGTATCGAAAATACGGCATTAGTAGGTGCTTTACTGAAGGTTAAAAATCTGGAGGATCTTAGCAACATCAGGAATAAAACAGCAAGGCTTCCTGAACCGACCTCAGACATCACCTCATCCGAAGGTCAGATGGCCGAATATCCCGGTGGCATGAATACCCTGAGACAACAAGTCGCTAATCTTTTTTATATCGAAGGGGTACATTCCGAAATGAAGACCGCAAAAGCTCTTGTAGCCTTTATTGTAGAAAAAGACGGGACCATCAGCAATGTACAGGCGTCAGGAGATAATTTTACTTTTAACAGACAGGCAGAAATTGCTTTATATTCCGTTCCCCAAAAATTTACTCCTGCTGTTTTTAACGGGGAATCTGTACGATATCGTTTCAAACTTCCTTTAACAATGACTATTGAATAAATCAATGTTTACAGACGAATATTACATGAAAATGGCTCTGCAGGAAGCCGAAACTGCTCTTGAAAAAGATGAGGTTCCCATCGGATGTATTGTCGTTTCCAATAACCGTGTGATTGCCAGAGCCCATAATCTTACAGAAACCCTTAATGATGTCACTGCCCATGCCGAAATGCAGGCCATAACGTCAGCAGCTAATTTTCTGGGTGGAAAATATCTGATCAGCTGTACCCTGTATGTTACCATGGAACCTTGCGTGATGTGTTCCGGGGCACTTTCGTGGTCTCAGATATCAAAGGTAGTCATAGGAGCCCGCGATGAGCAAAGAGGATTCATCAATAAACACCTTTCCTTACATCCCAAAACAGAAATCATTACCGGAATTATGGAAAATGAATGTTCAGCGATTGTAAAAGATTTTTTTAGGTCAAAGCGCTAATCTTTATCCCTGAAAACAGAATACATCGGAATATCATAGTATTTGCCATCTTTCTTGAGATGTTGTTTCAAAACAGCCTCCTGTTTCATTCCTATTTTCTGCATGATCTTTCCGGAAGCCGGATTGTGAGGAAAATGAGTGGCGTAAATCTTATTAAAGCCCAGCTCTTTAAACCCGAAATCAATGACTGCTGTTGCCGCTTCGGTTACATATCCGTTATTCCAGAATGGTTTTGCCAGCCAGTATCCTATTTCAGCTTTATCAGAACCTTCATCATGAAGGCCGATCGCCCCGATGATCTGCTCATTTTTATTCCTGATAGCGAAAGTAAATCCTTTGTTTGCCGCAAATGTTTCTTTTGAAATTTTAAGCCAGAACTCAGCGTCTTCCTTTCGGTAAGGATAAGGAATGTTGGTTGTGAGCTCCGAAAAAATTTTTTCCTGAAGATATTCAACAATCAAAGAAAGATCTTCTTCTCTCAGTTCAGAAAGAATTAATCTTTCCGTTTCTATTTTAGGGAAATTCTTCATTGCTAAGGTTGAGATTTTAAAGTGATTATTTCATTTCAGTAGAATTATAGATCTTTCCCTAAAAAATAGAGCCCTTTTAGGGTGTGCAGCCGGTCCATTAAATGAATTTTATCCGTTAATGGTTTATAGATATGGGAAACTCCACCGGTAGCGATGACGAAACAGTCATCATTCACCTCATCATTAATTCTGTCGACAAATCCTTCCACCATTCCTAAAAAGCCGTATACCATCCCGCTTTGCATGCAGCTTACGGTATCTAATCCTAATACGGTTTCCGGTTTTTTTAATTCAATTTCAGGGAGTTGGGCGGTCTGACTGATGAGAGAATTCAGCGCTGTAATAATTCCAGGGGCAATAATGACACCCAGGGATTCTCCGGTTTCCGAAATGCAGCTGGCTGTAAGTGCTGTTCCAAAATCGAGAACAATCTTCTTTCTTCCCGGATAAAGCATGTGTGCAGCTACCAGATTGGCATAAATATCGGTTCCTCTCGACTTTGATTTTGCCTTAACGACAGACGGTGTCGTACTGTCAACAATTACCGGATTTATGCTATGAATTTTCCTTATTGCCGCACTCATTACTTTTGTAAGCTGAGGGACCACAGAGCCAATGATTACTCTGTCAATGTTTTCCGGTTCAACTTTATAGGTCTGGTACAGCATGAGCATCTGCACATATAATTCGTCTGCGGTTCTGTATGGTTTTGTATTGATGACCCAGGATATATCACAATTGTCATCATCAAAAAGACCAAATCTGATATTGCTGTTTCCTACGTTGATTACGATTGAATTCATTGACCTGTTTTTTCTGAAGGGTCTGCTTACAACAGAAACTCCTGTTTATTTTAAGGGATAAATTTAATGATTTTCATAAAAACTATGGGTCAATCTCCCATAAATTCGTCCTGTCCTTAAAAAAGATTAAATAAATTTCCACGAACAAAAAATCCCACAGCATACGTGTGGGATCAGTAATTATTTTTCAGGCGTGTTATTTCACTTCAACAAAATTATCCGCCGGATTAACATCTGCTATTCTCTGGCTGAAATCAATTCCTAAAACAGACAATTGATCTTTTGTGTAAGGCACCGTTATTACATATTCTTTCTGTGTCCACGGCCAGTAAGGCATTGTTTTAAAATCTCCGTACCCGTCTTTTGTTTTCCAGGTATGGGTCATATTTAACGGAATCTGATAGGTGACCACTTTTTTATCTTTGGTCAGTACACTGAAGTCGAGGGGCATTGGCACCTGACCGTTGTTCACTAAAGTAACAGTGGTAGATTTTGCTTCATACTTCACCTCTTTGATTCCATAATCGATTGTTTTTGTGGTATAGATCCAGTAATTATGAAACCATTTCAGATCCATTCCGGAAACTTTTTGGGCAATATGTAAAAAGTCTCTGTCCGAAGGATGTTTCAGGCTCCATTGATCATAGTACTGCTTCAGGGTTTCTGCTAAATTCTGCTCCCCCATAATGTATCCCAACTGCACCAGATACAATTCTCCCTTTACATAAGAAGCATATGAATATGAAGTCCCGTTATCATGATGGTCTCCGAACCATATGGCAGGCTCTTCAATTCCTTTTTTGATAAAACTTCTGTAGGCATTCAGTTTATCGGTAAACGGATTCGGAAGTTTTTCCGGAAAAAGCTGATGCATCACAAAGCTTTCGGCGTAGCTGGTAAAGCCTTCATCCATCCACGGGCGCATCGGTTCATTGGTAGCCAGCATCTGCTGGTACCAGGAATGGGAGCCTTCATGAGCCATTAATCCCATTAAATCTTTAATATCTTTGGATTCACCCAGAATCATTGTACACATACCGTATTCCATGCCACCGTCTCCGCCCTGAATAAATGCATAGGTAGGATAGGCGTATTTTCCGAAATGAGAATTCATGATCTGGAAATATTTCGTCACGTAAGGTTGGGCTTCTTCCCAAACTTTAGTTTTATCATTGGGTTGATACACGAAGAAAACTTTCGGTCCCTGCGGAACATCAAAACTTTTTACAATATAATCCCGATCTGCACTCCAGGCAAAGTCCAGAATATTTTTAGCAGTCCATTTCCAGGTTGCTTTTTTATTTTTTTCAGCTTTAATTTTTGCATTGGTATTGTAACCTTTTACTTCTGCGGGGTTTTCAAGAATCCCTCCGGCTCCGATGACATAGTCTTTGTCAATTTTAATAGTTACGTCGAAATCTGAAAACGGAGCATGAAATTCTCTTCCGATATAGTCGAAGGTTGCCCAGCCATCATAATCATATTCTGCAATTTTCGGATACCATTGGGTCATGGTCATATCAACGCCTTCTCTGTTGTTTCTTCCGCTTCTTCTGATCTGCTGAGGAATCACGGCATCCCATTCCATGGTAAAAGTCGTTGTGGAATTAGGTTTAATAGGTTCTGCCAGATATACTTTCATCACGGTCTCCTGAATCTCAAACTTTACTTCTTTACCATTTTGTTTAAGCCAGTGAATGTTCTGAGCCCCTTCTTCATTTTTCGGAATCGAAGCTAACCTCGAAATACCGTCTTTCTGTAATCTGGAGTCTCCGTTTTTTCCCTGGGCGGCTACTCTCTGATCCATCATAGAATTAGGCTTAAAAGCATTCCAGTACAGATGAAAATAAACCACATTCAGTTCATCCGGTGAGTTGTTGGTGTATTCTAAAGTCTGATTTCCCTGGTAAGTAAATTTTTCAGCGTTCACATCAATATCCATCCTGTACTTCGCACTCTGCTGATAGTAAGCTCCCTGTTGAGCCTGAAACTGAGAAATGATAAACGCAAAAATGATTGCAACCGATTTTTTCATTTAAAATTTTATTTTTTTTAAAGGTATGTATTTTAAATAACAACCTCAAACGTGGCGTTATATTGAGGTTGTCCTGTTTGTTATGGTTTTAGATTAATATTATTTTAATTGTTAAATTTTATCCTCTGAACTTTTTTTAACATCATGGTTGTCCGATATATAAAAAAGCAATGAGTTCGACAGCCTTTTGATCGCAGTAATCTGGTCAGATCTTCCCTAAAACAAAAATCCTTCAAGATTTGAACTTAAAGGATTAGATCGATTCTTAATGAAGTTAAGAAAATTATTTTTTAACGGCAATTTCTTTATTTCCGCTGCGAAGGATCTTTTCAAGGATTCTTAACGTGATCAGGTAAGTCGGTTTTACACCAGTAAGCCCCAAACCTCCTGAAGAAAGTGTGCTTCCTGTTTCCAAAGGATTATCCGAAGCATAATAGGCATACATTACGAATAGATCCGGTGAAATATGATGTCTGATTTTAGAGGCTACCTGAATGGCTTTCTGGTAATGTGCACCTTCCATTTCAAGTCCGATTGCCTTCCAGGAAGTATTCATAAAATAGGAGAGGATGTCTCTGTTTTGAAGTGAGGTGCCTAAAACAGTGATCATCGGGCCTTCAAAAGCTTTTAATTCATCATCATCAAAATCTTCCAGCTTTAAAGCATTTTCAAAAGGGTAGTTGTCTGCGGTACCTTCAAAAATATGAGATGTAGGAATCATGATGTCTCCCTTTCCGCCAGCCAGAATCCCGGCTTTACCCATAATGGAGACAGATTTTACTTTCATCATATAAACCTCGCTTTTATGCTCATAAGGTCTTAATAGTTCGTCCATTACCTCGTAAGCCTGTTCGCCAAAAGCGTAATCGAAAACCATAATCACATCGTCTCCGTCATATTTTATACCGCTGAACGGCGTATTTTTAAGATTCGTTTTACTTAAATCAATGATCTGAACATCAATATTACTTCCACTTTTATCATTAATATAAATCAAACCTTCCTCCAGCGCGTATTTAGAAACTTTATCCCGGAGTTCTTTTTTATCAGAAATCTCTCCGTAGAGTTTATAATCTACCTCTTTCGTGTCTTTTTTCTTTAAGGCATCGTTGGCATATAACATATTTTTCACCGAGTGCATATTGGCGGAAATAATATGCAGCGGGCGCATGTGAAGATTATTTTCAAATAAAACTTCTTTTACTTTATCTGCCCATTTTTCACCGAAATAATGATGTCCCACTCTTTCTTTTAATATGGCACTGAAATGAATTTCTCTTTCCCTTGTCTGTTTAGCATCTTCCAGACTTACTTTTCCTAAGTTGTAGATGATCTTAAATAAACGGTCCGGATTGCTGTCATCACCGAAAGTATTGTAGGCATTTAGTGTTTCCTCAAAAGTCCTTCCGATTAAAGAAGACAAATGAATCAAAGCGACCTCTTTTTCTTTTCTGCTGAATTTCTTTTCCCCTTTCACCACTTCTTCAATGATTTTAAAAGCCCGCGTAGGTTTCCAGTTTTCTTCCTGGTTGAAAGCCAGGTTTCTGATCTTATCAGCCTCTATAAATAAGAAGGTAAGGTGCGTAAGGATATCATAAATTTCAGAACGTCCTAAAAGAACCTCAATATTCATTTGATGTTCATCTATTCTGTAACAGTTTCTTCTTCTCTTTTTAGGTACAATAGGTTCGAAACTTCCCTTATCGAAACCTTCATCTGATGTAAGATGAATAAAAGCACATTCTTCAATGCCTTCTGGAAGTCTGTCTAAAACATACATCAAACCATTCAATTCCAGCTTGCCTGGAACACTCATGGTACCGTAAATTTCCGGATTGATCGTCTTTAACAAACTTCTAATGCTTTCTCCGGAAACTCCGCTCGGCTTGAAAAAACCTCTATAAAACAGGTGTCTCATAGATATGTATAGTCTTTCAATGGCCTCGGTAGTTTCTCTTGCTCTAGAATTTGTCATATAGTAAAATTTTTATAAAAAGTCTGCTAAGTTACGAAAAATATATTTAATAATATAATTGATTAATAATCAGGTATATAATCATTGAAGCTTCTGTTATGCGTTTTAAAATTAATATATATTAAACAATCCGGGAAGCGAATCAGAATAAATTTTATTAATATATGAACTGTAGCTTTATAACCGTTACCAATTATCAAATATTTGTTTAATTTTTAGTTAAAATTTAATTGACCCCTTAAATTTTGAGGGTAAAAACATTTTCAATACATTTTTTTTGTAAATTTGCCCCGTAAAAATTAACCTCATATGTCAACTTTAAGATTCAAAGCGTTAGAAACTTTACCATTTAAGGACTTTAGAAAGGATAATTCTATTGAAGTTCCTGTAAAATTGTCAGAATTATTCTGTCAGAATGTTTTCTCAGAAGAAACCATGAGAGAATATTTAACGAAAGAAGCATTCCAGTCTATTCTGGATGCTATGAAAAAAGGAACTAAAATCCAGAGACACATTGCAGATCAGGTAGCAGTAGCTATGAAAGACTGGGCAATGAGCAAAGGAGTAACACACTATACTCACTGGTTTCAGCCTTTGACAGGGACGACAGCAGAAAAACACGATTCTTTCTTTACGCCGATAGAAGGGGGCAGAGCCATTGAAAGATTCAGCGGAAACTTACTGATTCAGCAGGAACCGGATGCATCTTCCTTCCCGAACGGTGGTATCAGAAACACATTTGAAGCAAGAGGTTATACAGCCTGGGATCCTACATCTCCGGCATTCATTATGGGAACTACATTGTGTATTCCTTCTATTTTTATCTCTTATACAGGAGAAACGTTAGATTATAAAGCACCTCTTCTGAGAGCTTTGAACGCGGTAGACGAAGCGGCAACTAATGTGATGCAGTATTTCGATAAAAACGTAACGAAAGTAACGCCTACTTTAGGGTGGGAACAAGAATATTTCCTGGTGGATTCAGCATTATTCCAGTCTCGTCCGGATCTCGTGCTTACCGGGAAAACTTTGCTGGGACACTCTCCTGCAAAAGGACAGCAGTTAGACGATCACTATTTCGGTTCTATTCCTACAAGAGTCATGAATTTCATGAAAGAGCTGGAAATCGAATGTATGAAATTGGGTATTCCGGTAACAACAAGACACAACGAGGTGGCTCCTAACCAATTTGAGCTGGCTCCGATGTTTGAGGAAGTAAATGTAGCTGTAGACCACAATTCTCTTTTGATGGATATTATGGCAAGAATTGCGCACAGACATCATTTCCATATTTTATTCCACGAAAAACCATTCGCAGGAGTAAACGGAAGCGGGAAACACAACAACTGGTCTTTAGCAACGGATACAGGTGAAAACCTTTTAAGCCCGGGAAAAAATCCTAAGAAAAACTTACAGTTCTTAACATTCTTTGTAAATACCATTAAAGCGGTTCACGAATATGCCGATCTTTTAAGAGCAAGTATCGCTTCTGCGAGCAACGACCACAGATTAGGGGCCAACGAAGCGCCACCGGCAATTATTTCGGTATTTATCGGAAGTCAGTTGTTCAGAGTGTTGGAAGAGCTTGAAAAAGTAACGGAAGGAAAGCTTTCACCGGACGAAAAAACAGATTTAAAATTAAATGTAGTTGGAAAAATTCCTGAAATCCTGTTGGACAACACCGACAGAAACAGAACTTCTCCATTTGCGTTTACAGGAAATAAATTTGAGATCAGAGCGGTAGGTTCTTCTGCCAACTGTGCAGAATCGATGACGGTAATGAATACCATCGCTGCAAAACAGTTAAACGATTTCAAAAAAGAAGTTGATGCTTTAATTGAGAAAGGTCTTAAAAAAGATGAAGCCATTTTCAATGTATTGAGAGAATACATCAAGCAGTGTAAAAACATCATGTTTGAAGGAGACGGATATTCTGATGACTGGGCTCTGGAAGCTGAAAAAAGAGGGTTAAACAATCTGAAAACCACTCCTGAAGCGCTTAAGCAGGAAATGGATCAGAAATTCGTTGACTTATACGAAGAGATGGGAATTTTTAACCACAGAGAAGTTGAAGCCAGAAACGAAATCAAATTAGAAAAATATTCTACAGTTATTGATATTGAAGCAAGAGTTTTAAGTGATATCGCAAGAAACCACATTATTCCTTCTGCTTTAAAGTATCAGAACAGATTAATTGAAAACGTAAAAGGTCTTAAGGAAATTTTCGGAGATCAAGAATTCAGAACTTTGGCGAAAGAGCAGATGAGCTTAATTACCCATATTTCTGAAAACGTTTCTAAAATTAAATTAGGGGTTGAAGATCTTATTCAAGCCAGAGAAACAGCAAAAGCTGTATCTGAAAGTCAGGAGCAGGCAGAAGCATACTGTAACGAAGTAAAACCTTTATTTGATATCATCAGAGAGGCGTCCGACGATCTTGAAATGATGGTGGATGATGAGCTTTGGCCGATGACAAAATACAGAGAAATGTTGTTTACAAAATAACATTTGTAAAGTTCCATATTAGTGAAACTCTCCGATTTTATCGGGGAGTTTTTATTTTTTCTTATCAGCCTGTTTGTACTGGCTTTGCTAGCTGAGGAATAAATTAATTGAATATTTGATGATCAGATTACCAAATTGATTGAAATTAAATATGAAAAGTATACTGATTAATAAAAAGTAGAATTTCAAGAAAGTTTAATACGGTTAATGTTTTGTGGAAAAAATGGTTTTGAATTTATTTATCGTAGGCCGGCCCTTATAATACTATTATTATTGGGCCTTTTATTTTTTAGAAATAATTATAAACTTGGTTTTATTATTTTTATCATCCTGAATATCTGTGTAAATAACTTTCAGTTTGTATAATTTTGCTGCTTCGGAATTGGCAATTGCCGCCGCTTTTTCTTCGGGATGTTCTGATACCCATTTCGCCGCTGCGGAAGTAGAAGAATATTCTATTCTGGGAATAACGGGATAAAGGCTGTCAAGAAAGTGTCTGGACTGCCTTAGGGCCTGTGGATGAGAATAGATCTTTCTAACAGCTACTGTGCCGGGAACAATCATTAAGTTTTGAGATATCGGGAGTTCTACCGAATCTTCTATCTTTAAATCTGAAAATTCTTTCAGTGCCCTTTCAGTGGCTAAAACGACGCCTCCTATTGAATTTTTTAAAGGAACAACTGCTTTTTCCATGCTTCCTGAACGTACAGAAACAAAACAATCTTCAATGCTGTTTTGAAAAACCAAAATTTGTGATGGAAATTTCTTTCCTGCTGCCTGATGAGTGAACGATCCCATAGGGCCCAGGCAAGCTATTTTTTTTGTATAAAAACTTTTGTTTGATATACATGCGCAGAGAAGAAGACTTACAAACAGGATAAATCCTGTTAGATACTGTATTGATTTAATTCTTATTGTGTTTTTTTTCATAATAAATGGGAATATTAAGATTATTGATGATGTTTTAATTAATTTCAATAAACACTCTTCCTGATGTCTTTGCTCATAATGGTTTATACATGACAGAATATTGCTGGAAACAACAAACAACAGAAATTTTAAAAGTACCTCATCATTCGTTTTTTTAAAATTAAACTAATTAATTGAGTTTTTAATGAAGCTTTAATATATCTGCCTTATAGGTCTGAGTTTTAATAACTGGGTTAGAGTTCTGTTTAAAATATTATGAAATTTATCCGCTTTTTGAAAGAATTCAATGTGACGGAAGCTTATTACTTAATTTTTCAATATCTTTTCTTAATTCCAGAAACAGGTCTTTCAGATTATAATTTTCAAGCTGGTCGGGTTCAAAGTCTTCAGGAAAAATTCCGGATGCGTACTGCCATATTTCTACAACTTCTCCCAAAGAAATATCGTAAGGCTTATAAAACGAATTATCAGCAGCTACAGTGATCGACTTTTTCTTTTTGGCTTTCAGTCTTTTATAGGAAATACCGTCATTGAGGGTTACAAAAACATAGCTTTTATTCACTTTCAGTTCCTCTGTATTTTCAACATATTTTCCGATAATGTAGGATCCGTCTTTGAAAGGAGGCATGGAGTCACCCTGAGCAGGGAATGCCCTGTATTTTCCATTCGTTAAAAACGGTAATGAGATTCTCTGCAGGTTTTCAATATATTCCGGATCACTGTAACCGGACAAATATCCCATGGACGCTTTCTGGGGAACAATTTCAATACTGTTGTTTCCCAGCCTGTCGACCACTACCGGTAATACGATTCTGTTGTCAGGAAGTTTCAGGATATCCTCAAGTGGGTATTTTCGGATGTCCACGGTAAGAAGCAGATCAATACTTACGTTAAAATATTTCGAAATTTTAATTAAAACTTCGTACGGTGCTTCTGAGCGCCCATTTTCATATTTAGAATAGCGATCTCTACTTATAATAAGAATATTATCAGCAAAACTTTGTTGAGATAAGCCTTTTTTAGCTCTTAAAAACCTGATGTTATCTGCAAAAATTGACATTGGGACAAATTGTACCAGCAAATATAATGAATTTGGGACAAATAGTCTCTAATTTTGTAAAGTGAACCGAGCAATTGTACATATGGACCTGGATACATTTTTTGTATCCTGCGAGAGGCGTAATGACGACCGGCTTGACGGGATTCCCCTGATTATAGGAGGCGGAGACCGTGGAGTCGTTGCTTCCTGTTCTTATGAAGCACGGAAATTCGGAGTCCGGTCGGCCATGCCCATTCGGATGGCGCTCAGATTGTGTCCGGATGCCAAAGTGATCCGGGGTGATCATGAACTTTATTCCAATTTATCTCATACCGTTACCGAAATTATTCAGGAAAAAGTTCCCGTCATGGAAAAAGCAAGTATCGATGAATTTTATCTGGATCTTTCCGGAATGGATAAGTTTTTCGGCTGTTATCAGTGGACGCAGGAAATTGCGGCTGCAGTGACCAAAGAAACGGGGCTGCCGATAAGTTTTGCGTTATCCACGAACAAAACGGTTTCGAAGATCGGAACAGGGGAATCTAAACCGGTGGGAAGACTGGAAATTAAGGAAATGGAAGTTCAGCCTTTCTTGAATCCACTATCCATCAAAAAGATTCCGATGGTAGGGGATAAGACGTTCCATCTGCTGTCACGGATGGGAATTCGTGCCATTCATACTTTAGCGGAAATGCCGGTGCAGGTCCTGCAGCAGATGATCGGGGTGAATGGTCAGGAACTGTGGAAAAAAGCAAATGGCATCGATGAAAATCCTGTGATTCCCTATTCGGAACGAAAGTCGATTTCAACAGAGAAGACCTTTACAAATGATACGATGGATATGCCAGAGCTCAGAAGACTCATCTCGGGAATGGCAGAACAGCTGGCTTATCAGTTAAGACAGGAGAAATGGCTGACTTCTACGGTGGTTGTAAAGATCCGTTATGCCAATTTTGATACGGAAACCAAACAGCATAAAGTTGCCTATACTTCAGCTGATCATACCTTGTCAAGGGTGGCACTGGAACTCTTCAGTAAAGTGTATACAAGAAGAATGCGGCTGAGGCTGGTAGGGCTGCGTTTCACAGGGCTTGTGCATGGTCATCATCAGATGAACCTATTTGAAGATACGGAAGAACAGATGAGTTTATACCAGACGATGGATTATCTGAAGAACAGGTTTGGCACTGATGCAGTCGGCAGGGCATCCGGTTTTGATTTTGGAAAATAACATGTAAACCTTTCTCATATGTTTTTAAATTGTCATTCCTTTCATAGCCTCCGTTACGGAGCTTTATCGGTGGAAAAACTGGTGCAACAGGCGGAGGCGCTGGGTATTAAAGAATTAGTGCTGACGGATATCAATACGGTTACCGCGATTTATGATTTCAAGAAAGTGTGCGAAGGAAAAGGAATTAAACCCATCGCAGGAATGGAAGTCAGAAAAGAGAGCAGGTTACTTTATATTGCCATTGCAAAAGAATTTTCAGGGATCGGTGAGGTCAATACAATAATTACGGCACACAACCGTAATGAAGAAGAACTTTCTGAAGCAGCTCCTGAATTTAAAAACGTTTTTGTGATCTACCCGTTACACAATATTCCGGAGCGCTTAAGAGAAAATGAATTCATAGGAATCCGCGAAGAAGAGTTGAATCTTCTGGTGCGTCCCGAACTTAAAAAAAGGATTTCTGAAATGGTTGTTCTGCATCCTGTTACTTTCAGTACAAAAGAAGAATACAACCTGCACAGGATTTTGAGAGCGATCGATAATAATACGATTATTTCAAAGCTTGCCAAAGGAGATCTCTGTCGCAAGTCGGAATATTTTAAATCCGAAAAAGACATGATTCATTCCTTTCAGCATCATCCGGAGATTATTCGGAATACCCGGTTTATTCTAAACCAATGCCATTTTGAATTTACCTATAAAGAGAAAGGAAGCACAGAAAATAAGAATAAAAAATATTATACCCAATCCCGGGAAGAAGATATAGAATTGTTGACCAGGCTTGCCTACGAAGGTCTGGAGAAAAGATATGGTACAAACGAAACGGCAAGATTAAGAGTTGAAACTGAATTAAAAGTAATAAGTGACCTTAATTTCTCTGCCTATTTTTTGATTACGTGGGATATTGTTCAGCATAGCAACAGGATGGGATTTATGCATGTGGGAAGAGGAAGCGGGGCCAATTCCATTGTGAGTTATTGCCTGGGAATTACAGACATCTGTCCGGTGGAACTTGATCTTTATTTTGAACGCTTTCTGAATCTCAACCGTACCTCACCTCCTGATTTTGACCTCGACTGGAGCTGGCAGGACCGCGATGCCATTCTTAAATATGTTTTTGAAAAATACGGAAAGGAGCATGTGGCATTCTGTGGGACTAATGTAGAATTTAAGTACCGGTCAATTTTCAGGGAAGTGGGAAAAGCGTTCGGGCTTCCGAAAGAAGAGCTCGACATGCTGGCGACAAAACCACCGGAAACGCATTATTCTGATAAAATCATAAAATCGGTGTATAAATATGGGAAGCTTCTGGAAAAATATCCGAACCAGCGAAGTATGCACGCCTGCGGCATTCTGATCTCTGAAGATCCCATTACCAATTTTACCGCTTTAGAAATGCCCCCGAAGGGATTTCCGATTGCCCAGTTTGATATGGATGTGGCGGAAGACATTGGTCTTGAAAAATTTGATATTCTTTCTCAGAGAGGGTTGGGAACCATACAGGATACTGTAAATCTGATCAGAAAAACAAGAGGAATTGATGTTGATATCCGCGATACAAGGCTTTCCAAAGATGAAAAAAAAGCCAATGAATATTTAGCCATAGGGAAAACAATCGGATGCTTTTATATAGAATCACCGGCCATGCGCGGATTACTCAGAAGATTAAAATGTGATAATTACAGGATACTGGTTGCCGCTTCCTCTATTATCAGACCGGGAGTGGCCCAGAGCGGCATGATGCGGGAATACATCTTCAGGCATAATCATCCGGATCAGTTTCAGTATTTCCACCCCATATTTGAGGAGCATCTGAAAGAGACCTATGGTATTATGGTCTATCAGGAAGATGTGATTAAAATTGCCCAGTATTTCGGCAATCTGTCTCTGGCTGACGGAGATATTCTGCGGAGAGCAATGAGTGGAAAAGGCCGCTCCATTAAAAAACTTCGGGAAGTAAAAGCTAATTTTTTTAAATCCTGTACCGACAAAGGGCATTCGCTTCAGTTAACAGCCGAGGCATTCCGGCAAATAGAATCTTTCGCAGGGTACTCTTTCTGTAAGGCACATTCGGCATCGTATGCAGTAGAAAGCTATCAGAGTCTATACCTGAAGGTCTATTATCCTTTGGAATTTATGGTTTCAGTGATCAACAACCAGGGAGGGTTTTACCGGACCGAAGTCTACATTCATGAAGCAAGAATGTCGGGAGGGAATATCCGAGTTCCGTGTGTCAATTCCAGTGATCTTCACACAACACTAAAAGGAAAAGAGATCTTTTTGGGGCTGATGCTCCTGGAAGGTCTGGAGACTAAAATTGCTCACGGAATTGTTGAGGAACGGGAAAGAAACGGGACTTATTCCTCTTTACAGGACTTCATCAAACGTGTTCCTGTCGGTATTGAAACCATACAGATCCTGATTTTTATCGGGGCATTCGGATTTACGGATAAACCTAAAAATGAACTCCTGGTGGAAGCCAGAATACTGCTGGTAAATTTCAAACCTGAAAACAGGGGACTTATGTTGATTCAGGAGCCTGTTCAGGAATTCAGGCTTCCTGAGTTAAAAAGAGAAAAGTTTGAGGATGCTTTTGATGAAATCGAACTGATCGGTTTTCCGGTTTCATGCAGCCCGTTTGATCTGTTGCAGACCCAATACAGAGGCTCGGTTTTTGTGAAAGATCTGTTGAGGTTCCATAAAAAACAGGTAAAGATGATGGCCTATCTGATTTCCAGAAAACATGTGCCGACTAAGAAAGGCGAGATGTATTTCGGAACCTGGATTGATGCGGACGGCGATTATTTTGATACGGCCCATTTTCCGGATAGCCTGAAACAATATGATTTTCAGGGTGGAGGATGTTACTTACTTTTAGGAACGGTAGAAGTAGATTATCATTTTCCGACCATTACCATTCATAAGATGGCAAAGATGCCCATGATTCCTGATCCCCGCTATGCTTACGATAAAGAAAAGCAGTATGATATCCATCGGCAGATCAAGGAAGATGTAAGTATGACCAACAGGAAACCTTATCCGCAGGCCCATGAGATCGGATTGCCAAGATATAAGATAAAATAATAAGATAAAATTTTTAATCATAGAATAATGAATCAGTTGAGTTTATTTGATGCAGAAGAATTATACGAATTTCCAAAAGATCTTCTGGAGTACAGAGAACATTTTTTAAGTAGGGAAGAAGCGGACCGATTAAAAGAGACTCTGCTGGATACTGCTCCGTGGGAACAGCATACCCAGAAAATGTATGATAAAATCGTGCTGACTCCCCGGCTGACAGCCTGGTATGGAGATCCAAAAGATGATAAGGCTGAAGAAGAAAGAAAACCGACAAATCTATGGACCCCTGAGCTGTTTTCTTTAAAGGAAAAAATAGCGAAAGAGTTTGGCTGCCGGTTTAACGGGGTCCTGCTGAACCTTTACAGAGACCACAATGATTCTGTGGCCTGGCACAGGGATAAGGAAAGCCGGTATGGGAAACGGCCCGTGATTGCATCCATTAGCCTGGGACAGACCCGGAACTTTGATTTCAGGAAAAAAGATCACCATCAAAGCAAATACAGTCTTCCTCTTCCTCACGGCTCGCTACTCATTATGAAAGGCGATCTGCAGGAACATTGGGAGCATAGGATTGCTAAATCTGCCATTCCAATGAAGGAAAGGATTAATCTTACTTTCAGATTAGTGAATGATCTTATATAACCGGAGTCATCTGATAAATAGTTTATCTTTTCTGTAGGTATTAAAGCCCATTCTGAATAGCTGCCCTTAAATTTTTTAAATGAATAAAGGGTTAACTAAAGATTTAGGTCAAATGTGTATCGAAGGGTTTCATAACTTTTCATATTTCCAGTTTCTTCCTTTGCCTTCGGCAATCCATTCCAGCGACTGTGCTATTCTTTTGTTCCTGGTGGCTTCAGTTTTTGCTTCAGCAATCCAGCTGATATATTCTTTTCTGAATGAGGCAGACCCTTTCTCAAAAACAGCAAGAGCTTTCTGATGGTCATTCAGTGCATTTTGAAACGCATCCGGAATTTCAGGCTCCTTTGCAGAAGGGACTGCTTTTTTTACGGTAACTCCCATGTCGGTCAGCTCCATCGCTTCACGAATGGCATTTTTAAGCTGAGGTTTTGAAGGCAGCTCTTCAATTCTGGTAATTTTTCCTAAGCTGAACATCGAATTTTTCTCAATATTTTTCGTGATCTCCCGCATCGTTTTCATCTCCTTTTCCAGCCAGAATCCAAAGGTACAGTGCTGCTTAAATGAAGCCATTGAACAAAGTATTTTGCCTTTATAAGTGAAATTCGGGAAGCTCCATTTTATTGTTTCTTCCGCATCGGGGCAGTATTCATGAACAAGTTCGCGGAGATAATGTAAAACAGGCTTTGCAAAGTCCTGGGACTTCTCAATATATTCATCCACCTGAGGGCTGTACTTTTTCATATTTTTATTGAAATAATTTCACCGTTTCGTTCACCAGGAATTTCACCTGATCAGGTCTTCCCCTGTCATTTTTAGGAAGGTTATTATAGCTTCCTGTTCTTACAATCACCATATTGTATTCAGGAATCATAATGATATACTGGCCCTGTAATCCAAGGAAATAATAATGCCGCACAGGATTATCGTGATTAATCCAGAATCCCATTCCATAAATTTCTCCGGATTTCTGAGTAGGCATTCTCATTTGGTTAATAAAATCAGGATTTAAAATTTGCTGGTTTCCCACTTTTCCGTTGTCCAGAAAAAACTGTCCCAGTTTTGCAAAATCTCTTGCGTTGGAGTGGATGCAGCAATAGGTTTTTTCCATTCCGCTTTCATCAGTGCTCCATTCTGCATTTTGTTCCATCCCCAATGGTGTCCAGAATTTTTCAGATAGATAACCGGCTAAAGACTGATTAACAGCCTTTCGCACCGCAAACCCGAGAAGCTGTGTGGAGCCGCTCTGATATTCAAATTTTTCACCGGGCTTATGTTTAAATTTTCTTGAAAAGGAAGCCTTTACCAGACTTCTTCCGTAGTATGCTTTGGCATTGGGAAGAAAGGGGTTTTTATAGTCTTCATTCCAGTTTAACCCGGCTTCCATTTGGGCCAGATTTTTTAACGTGACCTCTTTTCCGAATTCTTTTTGTTTGAATTCATCAAAATAATCGGATAATTTATCATCAAGACTTTTAATTTTCCCTTCTTCCAGGGCTTTTCCCAGAAGCATGACAGTAATTGCTTTCGCCATGGAAAAAGAATTGGTTTGCGATAATGGGGTATAGCCGTTAAAATATTGTTCGTGCACCAGTTTCCCGTTTTTAACGACAATGAAAGAAGCGGTGTGGGAATGGATCAGGTCATCCGTTATATTCTGAGGCAATTCTGTTGCATTATAGCCGGGAGCTTCTTCCCATAAAACAGGATTTTTCGTTACAATGGTATTTCCTGAAAAGAATTTGCCGTCATCAATATTAGCACTTGATTTTCCTTTCAGATAGGTTTTTGAAATTCCGTTAAAAAGGTATCCGTATCCGAAAATATAAGTAAGGACGATGATAATGATAAGAATAATTAATAAGGTCTGTAAAATGATCAGCCACATATTTAAATGATTAGGGTAAAACAAATTTAAAATAAAATTGACACGAAAATTAAAATGGATATGTAAATAAACTATTTTTGTGATTATTTGATAAAAAAACATGAATTTCAGACTTATTAACGGGTTATTTATTTTTATTTTCGGATTGTCTTTCAGTCAGATAAATAAGACCACAGACACCGCAGATTACGCACAGCGAAAAGAATTTATACAAACTTTCGATATCAATAATGAGCTGTTTATTAAAAAGATAAAATCGCAATATTCGGGTAAAACAGGGACTGAGCTTGCCAAAATTTATAAAGATTTCGGGACTGATTTTGTGAAGCAGGTGAAAAACCGGGATTTTATCTTTAAATCAGATTATGACATCCAAGTAAAATCGCTGATTCAACGGTTAAGAAAAAATAATCCTCAAATTCCGCAAAATTTAAAAATACTAATCGCTAAAGACAATACACCCAACGCATATTGCCTTCTGGACGGAACTTTTGTGATCAATATGGGGCTTTTTTACTGGCTTGACAATGAAGAGCAGATGGCTGCTGTTATTTCTCATGAGCTGGGACACCGGATCAAAGAACATTCTTTTAAGCTTTTTGTGGAATTTGTTGAAAATAATGAAAAAGATAAAGTGGCCGTCAAAAATCTGAAAATTGAGCAAAAAGGGATCAATCAAAAAGCTTTTGATATTCTTAAAAACAGGATGTATAAAAAGGGTGCTGAAAAGAGACAGCAGGAGATGGAAGCCGATTCATTGGGCTATTCAATTTTTACAAGAGGAGATTTCCGGAAGGGTGAATTTGTAAATATGTTGAAAAAGCTTCAGGATTTTGATACGATATCACCCCGGACATTAAAAGTGGAAACCTATAAAAAGTTTTTTGAACTTCCCCATCAGCATTTTAAAGATCAGTGGCTTAAAAAAGAAGATTTCTCACTCTATAATTATGATTTTTATAAAGAAAAATTTAACAGAGATTCTTTAGCATCACATCCTGAGATGACTAAAAGAATAGAGCATATAAAGAAAATTTTCCCGGAGCTCAGCCAGGACACTGAAACCCTTAAACCTTCGCCTGCTTATGTGACACTTGCAAAAGCAGCAGGAATGGAAGTTTTGCCTAACTATTATCATTCTAAAGATTACGGATTAGGAATTTATGTTTCGCTGCAGTTTTTACAGGATGGGAAAGATGAAGTCTATTATAAAAGCTGGCTTGGAAAATACTTTGCAAAAATTTATGAAGCCCGGAAAAATTATAATCTTAACAGATACCTGGATAGAATTGAACCTAAAAAACAGAGTGACAGCTATCAGCAGTTTTTAAATTTTATGTGGAATCTGAGCCTCGAAGAGATTAAGAATATTTCAGAATATTATCAAAATAAAGAATCCTGATCATGCGATCAGGATTCTTTGTCTTATCAGTAGTTCAGCCTTTCGAGACGTATTTTATTGAATTTTTCTTTTTCATTAAACTCCCGGAGTAGGATATAACCTTCTTTTCCAACATAAGGAAGTACGGTATAAGAATCTTTCTCTGAAATAGGAGCGACTTCCTGCTTAAAGGTCCCGTTAATAAGAGTATTGATGAAGAGTTTCCAGTTTTTCTCCTTGGTTTCTTTATCTTTTTGTAAATCTCTGTAAAAGAAAACCACATCATTGCCGTCATTAATATATTGTGAAAACAAATAATCACTGGTTGCCAGCGACTTTTCTTTGGCGAATATTTTGGTTCCTTTTACTTTAAAATCTTTATCTGTAAAAATATAAACCAGATCAGTTGTTTTGGGAACGCCGTAATTGAAGTCTATCTTATATTTTTCAAGAAGGATTCCCACGCTTCCGTCCTTTAAGAAAAAGACATCCCGAGGCTGTAGGTGATAGCTTTTTTCCACATATCCAAATTGATCAATTTTCGGAATGTAAGAAGACAGATCGGTAGTGTAATTGATCTTTTTGGTAGTAACTTCAAAAGTGTTTTTATCAATGATCAGTCTTGCAAAGCCGACCCCTTTTTTATTTTCAAAATTTCTTCCGACCATGACAATTTTATCATCGAATGTTTTGTCGTTATCCAAACTTCTCGTTGTGGAAGAAAATGAAGTGATGTTATCGACGGTATCATCGGAAAGTCCGGAAATAGCCTTGTTGACCACTTCTTTCCCTGTTTTCATATCCAAAACAAGCAAAGTGAATTCTTTGGTGTCATTGGTTTTTTTCTGTCTGATAAAGTAGATATGTTGGGCATCCTTTTCTACCAATGCCAGTTCTTCAGTGTTTTTCTTATCACCGTTTTCATTATATCGGTATCTCCACACTTCGTTTTTATTTTCATCGAACTTTATCAGGGAATTATTGTTGACATATTTACCATAATCATTGAGTTCAATAGCTAAAAAACCGCCTTCTTTGATTTCAAAAACGCTTGAGTAGTAATTATACCCTTTGGCTTTTTTCTCTTCTTTGTTCTCCTGGCGGGCAGTTTTCCAGTTTTTGGGCTGATTGATCACTTTGAAAGTCCCGTTGTCGTAGTCGTAATACGTCTTTTGCTGAACAGAATTACTTGCTAAGTCAATTTCCATGGAGCGGGGCGTAAACAGTTCACCCATTTTAATCTTAGAATAATCTAATGAACTGGGACGCAGAATTACTTTTTTTCTGAAGTCTACATAGCCCATATACGAACCAGCCGTAATATCTCCTTCGAATTCTTTATTGGCAACGGGATTCAGGTTTTTATCAAGGATGACATACTCGAATTTTTTTGTTTTATCTCCGGATTTACCATAGGAATAAAGAGATACATATCCGTAAAGGTTATCCTGCTCATCGAATAAAGCATTCATACCTACATGTTCTCCGGTAGCCAAAGCCGCCAGATCCTGTGTCTGGGAAAAATATAAAGTCTGAACTAAGCCAAATGCCAGTAAAAATATTTTTTTCATGATTGAAATTTGGCCTCAAAAGTAATAAATTAACTTATATTTTCATAAACTCTTATCAAAATAGGGTAATAAGACGGAAGTGGAGAGGTAAGGCGGAAAATTTCTGATGCATACCGATTACTTTGGTAATCTTAACCGCCGGTCTTTCTACTTTTTCAAAATAAAAAGCCCTGATTTCTCAAGGCTTCTGATCTATAGTTTAGAAAGTAAATTTCTGAAGTTTGTCTTTTCGTCGATGATCCTTCTCAGTTCTGAAACCGGAACTCTTTCCTGTTGCATTGTATCCCGGTCTCGGATTGTCACCGTGTGATCCGTCAGTGAATCATGATCAATAGTGATACAGTAAGGAGTACCGATGGCATCCTGTCTTCTGTATCGTTTTCCGATCGCATCTTTCTCTTCGTAGAATAAGTTGAAATCGTATTTTAAGTCATTGAAAATCTGTTCTGCATATTCTGCAAGGCCATCTTTCTTCATTAGCGGAAGAATTGCGGCTTTAATAGGAGCTAAAGCAGGAGGCAGTGATAATACCGTTCTCTCTGATCCGTCCTCCAAAGTTTCGTCTTTCAGGCAATGCGCAAAAATAGAAAGGAATAACCTGTCCAGTCCTACCGAAGTTTCCACCACATACGGCACATAGTTCTGGTTTCTTTCCGGATCGAAGAACTGAAGCTTTCTTCCTGAGAATTCTTCATGTGCTTTTAAGTCGAAGTCTGTTCTGGAGTGAATACCTTCCAGTTCTTTGAATCCAAATGGGAAGTTAAATTCAATATCAGCTGCTGCATTCGCATAGTGAGCCAGTTTCTCATGGTCATGAAACCTGTAATTGTCATTACCCAAGCCTAAGGCCAGGTGCCAGTTCAGACGTTTTTGCTTCCATTGTTCGTAGAATTCCAATTCTGTTCCCGGGGCAACGAAAAACTGCATTTCCATTTGTTCAAATTCGCGCATTCTGAAAATAAACTGTCTTGCAACAATCTCATTTCTGAATGCTTTCCCGATCTGGGCAATACCGAAAGGCAGTCTGTGACGTGAAGTTTTCTGTACATTCAAAAAGTTAACGAAGATCCCCTGGGCCGTTTCAGGTCTCAGATAAAGATCCATCGCAGAATCTGCAGAAGCACCCAGTTTCGTTCCGAACATCAGGTTAAACTGTCTTACTTCCGTCCAGTTTTTAGACCCTGTATCAGGATCAGCAATTTCCAATTCTTCAATTAAAGCTTTTACGTCAGCAAGGTCTTCATTCTCCAGAGATTTTGCGAGTCTTGAAAGAATAGCTTCGCGTTTTGCTCTGTATTCCAAAATTTTCGGATTCGTCGCAACAAACTGATCTTTATCGAAAGCATCACCGAATCTTTTCGCTGCCTTCTCGATTTCTTTGTTCTCTTTATCTTCTATTTTCAGGCAGTAATCTTCCACCAAAACATCTGCTCTGAAACGTTTTTTAGAATCTTTATTGTCAATTAATGGATCGTTGAAAGCGTCTACGTGGCCCGATGCCTTCCAGGTAGTGGGGTGCATAAGGATTGCCGAATCAATACCCACAATATTTTCGTTAAGCTGTACCATCGCTTTCCACCAATATTGTTTGATATTATTTTTTAGTTCAGCCCCGTTCTGTCCGTAATCATAGACAGCGGATAAACCATCGTAGATCTCACTCGAAGGGAAAATAAAACCATATTCTTTAGCGTGAGAAATCACTTTCTTGAAAACATCTTCTTGTTTTGCCATAATTTTTTTTACGTCTGAAGTGCAAAAATATGAATTTGAATTCCAATTCCATGAAATTCAAAAAAAAAGCTGCAAAAAACTTGAAGAGATATTCTTAAAAATGGTAACTGAAGGCCATCCCATGGCCGGTAAAACCAGCTTTATAATACGCGTGATTAGAATTACGGCGAGATCCGTTTTCCAGTTCGACCGCTTTATTTAAATTTTTTTTTGAACTCGAGTTAATGATAATTCCGATAAGGGTAACCCCTGCGCCAATTCCCGCCAGAGCCCAACCTCCCTGGTTTCTTTTATAAGTGTAAGGAATAGATAATCCGTATCCGTAATTGAAATAAATGGTTTCATCTTTCTGTAAAGCTTTTACGATACCCGCTCCCATCAGTGCTCCTCCCGTAAAACCGAAAATCTGACCCAATGTAGAGCTCGAACGGGATCTTTTGGCATACTTTAAGGCATCAGCATTGGTAAAAACCTTTTTATATTCTGAGGCTTTGTACGTTTGATCTCCCCTGATATAAAATTCTTTATTGGTTTTTCCCAATTCCAGTGAATCTGAATTCTGTGCAAAAGAAATTAGTGGAAAGCTGCTTAAAAGCATTGCAAATAATAGTTTTTTCATAGTCAAAATTTTGCGCGAAAATAGAGAAATAAAGATTTGTATACGAATTTTTATAGTTAAACTTTCAGGAGCCGGGAACCTGCTTTCGCTATTCGCTATTTCGTTGTTTTCAGCGCGGCGGCGGAGCCGCCGCGCTGAAAACAACGAAATGAACTCAAACCTGACGGGTTTCAAAAACCCGTCAGGTTTTTATTCGCTGTCTGAAATCATAAAAGCTAATATCATTTTAACAAAATTGGAATAGATTTTCAGGTAATTTCAGCGAAGGTTTCAAGTGAATAGATTTGAAATCTCTACTTTTGCCGGATGCTAGAAATTCTTTATCGCGACGAGCACCTTATTGCCATCAACAAACCCAGCGGATTATTGGTTCACAAATCCTTTTATGCAGGAGAAGCAGATACATACGCTATTCAGGAGCTGAAAAAGCAGATCGGACAAAAGGTTTTTCCTGTACATCGGCTGGACCGGAAAACTTCGGGCGTTTTGCTGTTTACTTTAGATAAAGACACCCTGAGGATCATGAGTGAGCAGTTTGCATCACGGGAAGTCGAAAAGAAATACATCGCTATTCTTCGGGGTTGGGCCAAAGAAGAAGAAACAATCGATTATGACCTGGTTAATGAAAATGAAGTCACCCAAAATGCCGTTACGTATTATCGTCGTTTACAGACCTCAGAAATAGATTTACCTTTCTTAAGACATCAGACGTCGAGATATTGTTTAGTAGAAGCTACCCCTGAAACGGGAAGATTTCATCAGCTGAGAAAACATTTTAAACATATTTTACATCCCATTTTGGGCTGTCGTAAGCATGGGTGCAACAAACAGAATAAGTTGTGGCTGGAAACATTCGGTATCAATAAAATGACCCTTCACGCCCATCAGTTGATCTTTAATCATCCGGTTACCAATGAAAGAATTACGTTAAGTGCCACGCTAGATGATGAATTCAAAAGAGTAGGGGAAATCCTGAATTTTGACCTAAGCTCTTATTCGTAATGATAACCTCAATAGATCCTTGTCAGGGTTTCAAACCTTGACAAGGGTCATAGATCAATAGACTTTGTCAGTTTGAGTGTTTTTCGTAGCAAGCAGAGAAAATGTATTGAGAACTTAACTAACTTTTTAGTATGGTCTTTAAACCTACCTGAATTGACGTAACTTCATAGATTCAGGCTATTTATACATTCTTAATAAAATATCATACGTCAATTCAGGATTAATTTTAAAATGAGTATTTTTGTAAAACTTTTTTTCAATGTACAAATCGCTTATTCGCCCCATCCTTTTCAAATTTGATCCCGAAGAAGTTCATCACTTTACTTTTTCGATGCTTAAAAATTTTGGATTTCTTACCAGATTGTTTTTTCCTAAACCTATTGAAGACAAGCGTCTGGAAAGACAAGTTTTCGGATTGAAATTTAAAAATCCCGTAGGACTGGCCGCCGGTTTTGATAAAAATGCAGTACTGTTTAATGAATTGGGAGATCTGGGTTTCGGATTTGTAGAAATAGGGACCGTAACGCCGAGAGCGCAGGCCGGAAACCCTAAAAAAAGATTGTTCCGTTTAATTGAGGACGGCGGGATCATCAACAGAATGGGTTTTAATAATGACGGTCTTCAGGCTGCTATCGAAAAACTGAAAGGCAACAGGGGGAGAATTATCATTGGCGGAAACATCGGAAAAAATACAGACACAAGCCCGGAAAATTATACTCAGGATTACCTGGATTGTTTTGAAGGTCTGCATCCTCATGTAGATTATTTTGTACTGAATGTAAGCTGTCCGAATGTAGGCAGCCACGCCAAGCTGGAAGATGTAGACTATCTCCGCGAATTGATTACGGAAGTTAAAAAAATAAATCAGTCGAAATCTGTTCAGAAACCGATTTTGCTTAAAATAGCTCCGGATCTCAATCATACCCAGCTTGACGAAATTATTGAATTGATTGCCGAGACAAAGATCGACGGGATCGTAGTTTCCAATACTTCAGTAAACAGAGAGGGGCTGAAAACTTCACCGGAAGTTCTGGAGCAGATCGGAAACGGAGGACTAAGCGGTAAACCGATTCGGGAGAGAAGTACCCAAATGATTAAATATCTTTCGGATAAAAGCAACAGGGCATTCCCGATCATCGGGGTCGGTGGAATTCATTCTGCAAAAGATGCCATTGAAAAGCTGGATGCAGGAGCTGATTTGGTTCAGCTGTACACTGGATTCATCTATGAAGGTCCGGAATTGATTAACGATATCAATAAAGAAATTTTAAAAAGAGCGGGCAGACTGCCGGGATAACATACAAAGCGTTTCAGCTCTTTTTATGTTCAACTATTTAGACTTTACAACAGATGCGTTTTTAGGGTCTACCGTTATATTGTAGGATGACCTGTTGTCGGATTTTTTAATATTGAATTTCAGAATTTTTGAGTCTTTATTTCGCGTGACTTTGGTATCGTAAATATTTTCCAGACAGCTTTCTGTGAGAAACTCCTCGTAGTTTTTATAATTCCAGTCTTTTGTAAAATATAAAACCCGATAGCCTTTTTCTCCTTCGCTTGCGCCACACCTTCCGCATGCATTAAAGTTGGAGGAATGCTCGAAATAGAGTAAAATACGGTTTCCGTTTTCTCCGGAAGCATAGGAAATGAGCTCATTTCCGCCATGCTTATTAATAAAATCAAAAGTATTGATCTTTTTATTATTAGGCAGAATCAGATAATTATTGTAACGGTAAACCATGGTATTACCAGTGAATAGCTTTGCCGGATGTATTTTTTTATTCAGATAAAAATTTCCCGGAACAGGATTCTCTTTAAGGTCATTTTGCTCAAAGATCATTTTCTCCTTAGGAGATAATGTTTCTGCAATTTCTGCTGCTTTTTCTACTTTCTGAGGCGAGGTAATCTGTTCTCTGAAACTTTCAGAACCCTTTTTATGATGGGTGAAATTAAATAAAGACAGTTTCCCGTAATCATAGATACCGGTCAATGGGGTTTTCTTTTGGTATTTATCATAGTAATACCATCCGTCAACAAAATATTGGGACAAGTTACAGTCCGCAATTCCTGCAAAATAAAGCTGCATCGTGATAGGAACGCCCGCAATATCTCCTTTGAAAACCTGCGATGAATCCGTTACTTTATTCAATTCAACTTTCTGACAGAGGAGGAAGGTTATGTTCAAAGAAAATAATAAAAGTAGCGTTTTTCTCATGGCTCAGTTTTGTGGTTATGTTTCAGAGGAAGAAGTGGGAGATGGTATAAATGATGAGTCCGACCAAACCTCCGACCAAAGTCCCGTTAACCCGGATAAACTGAAGATCTTTTCCGACTTCGAGCTCCAGCTTTTCACTGAGCTCTTTTCCCTGCCAGTTTCCAACGGTTGAGCTAATGAGATCTCCGAATTGATGGGTGTTTTTAAGAATATATTTATAAGCAGTTACACGTACCCAGTGATCAATTTTATTCTGAAGATTTTCATCTGTTTTTAAATTTTGGGAAAATTCGTTCAGGTTTACCAATAAATAATTTTTTAATGAAGATTCATCCTCCTGAAGTTCTTTAATCAGCGAGTTTTTAATTGAAATCCATATATCACTGGAATATTCATTCAGTTTATCGTTTTTAAGAAGATCATTTTTAATTGTTTTAAATTCATCCTCCCATTTCGGATCCTGTTTCAGTTCGGTAGAAAAATCGTAGATTTTTTGTGTAATTAATTGTCTGATTTCATGCTGTGGATTTTCTTCAATTTCTTTAAAAAAATCTGCAAGTCCATCTGCCACTTTAAGTGCAATTTTATTATCAACAAAAGCCGGAATAAAAGTATAACTACCTTTTCTCACGCGATCTTTAATCATTTCATCGTTTTCAATAATATAATTTTTAATCTGAGCAGAAAGATTGGTGATGATTTTCTGATGATCGTTTTTGTCTAAAAGATAATTGATTCCGTTTCCCAAAAGAGCATTAAGTTTGATATTTTCAGTCATTTCAGAAACTTTTTTACTGATGAAAACACTTACCGTAGAATCATCCAGTTTGTTAAGAATATCCAAAACAATACCCGAAAGGTTTTTGATTAAAACTTCCTGATTTTTCTCCTTGGCAAGCCATTCTCCCACAAAATTTGAAACCTTCAGCTTTTGAATATAAGGACGTATGTTCTGAGGAGATAAGAAATTGGAAACGACAAAGCTACCTAAATTGTCCCCCAGCTTTTGCTTGCTGTTTTCGATAAGGTTGGTATGTGGAATCGGAAGACCAAGCGGATGCCGAAACAAAGCTGTTACCGCAAACCAATCTGCCAGGGCACCGACCATTGCCGCTTCTGAAAAAGCACGCACATACCCAATCCAATGGGAATCGCTTGATTTCTGTACTATTGTCGTAATAATAAATACCAATGCCATCAGCACAAATAATCCCGTGGCAAATGCTTTAAATTTTCTTAATTGTTTTCTTTTGGTTTCATCATTCATATTCTCAAATTTAGTAAATTTGGTTGTGAAGTTTAATATTTAATTCAACTACAGAAGATTCAGGAAAATTGTAACACATGAGACCCTAAAAATGATAAACTTATAACGATCGTATAGGACAATCAAGTTCTTTTTAAGTGTCGGTGCGTCTTTTTTGTTACAAAATGTAGCCTTCGACAAACTTATGTGTTAACTTTTTAATTTTATAGTCGAATATCAATTAATAATCAAAAAATATTTAAATAATTCTATGGAAAACGAAGCAAAAAACAATCCATACTATTCCAGAACAGATACAACAAAACTTAATATTTCGAATGACGAGTGGAAAAATATTTTAGCTCCTGATTTATATGCCATTTCAAGAGAAGCTGCCACGGAAAGGGCTTTTACAGGAAAATACAATGAATTTGACGAGATCGGAGAATATTACTGTGCAGTTTGTGGGAACCATTTATTCCGTTCTGATTCTAAGTTTTCGAGCAGTTGCGGATGGCCGAGTTTCTTTGAGGCAGATAAGGAAGGCGTCTATTATAAAAGAGATACCGCTTACGGAATGGAAAGAGTAGAAGTGCTTTGCAAGAGATGCGACTCTCACCTGGGGCACGTATTTGATGATGGTCCGCAACCCACAGGGCTACGCTACTGCATGAATTCCATCAGTCTGGAATTTGTTGGAGATTCTGCAAAATAAGCAACTTTTAAATCACGAAATCAGGAAGTTAAAGTTTCTTAAATACAGTTAAACTTTTTAGAGTTATTCCTCCTACATAATTATGTTTTTATACATTTGCTGACTCAATTGAATTTAACATAATATTGAATGAAAGGATTTTATAGCTTATTAGGTATTGTTTACATGGTTACCACTTCATTCTATCTGTCTTCAGAAAAGGCAATCGTAAAGAATGAAATCAGTACAGAAAAAACTGAAAGATTAAACGACATGAAATCTGAGAAGATCACAACATTATCTTCGTCAGAAGCATTGTACAAATCAATTCCATTTGAAGAGGGGCACGAACTTAACGAAGAAGTTTTCTTTAAAGCCTTAACAGGTTTTGAAAATTTGAAGAAAGCTGGTTTGCTTAATCAGGATGCTCATTTATTAACGGTATGCGATTTTTCAATGTCTTCCAATACGAAAAGGCTGTGGGTGATCGATACAGAAGAAAAGAAGGTTTTATTCAATTCACTTGTGGCCCATGGGAAAAATACAGGTGAAGAATTTGCCACCAACTTTTCGAATACCAACAGTTCTCTGCAGAGCAGTTTGGGATTTTACATTACAGACGCTACTTATAACGGAGATAACGGGTATTCTTTAAAATTGCTGGGAATGGATAAGGGATTCAATGACGCAGCTTATAAAAGAGCCATCGTCATGCACGGAGCCGACTATGTAAGCGAAAATTTTGCCGCTGTACATAAAAGGATAGGGAGAAGCTGGGGGTGTCCTGCTGTACCGAGAGATCTGACACAACCCATCATTAATACGATAAAAGGAAGGAATTGCCTTTTTATTTACTATCCGGATCAGAATTATCTTTCCAAATCGGAATGGTTAAAATCATAAAATAAAGCAGTCTATCAGGCTGCTTTTTTTACTTATGTTAGCTTAAAATTTAATTTATAAAGATATGTATGATGTATTTTAAACACATAAGACACATACGATCTTAAGAACTTAAAACATTCAGAACATATAAGAAGAAAAATCAAAGATTTTCAAAACTCATGTGTTCTTGTTCGCGTTCTGATAGGTCTTCAATAATTTACTGTGAGGGCTTTTCCATAGGTTTGAAGTTACAATCTGTTTTGGGAAATAAATTCTATCGTAAAAACACTTCCTTTTAACGACTCAGACTGTAAGGAAAGTTTTCCCTGGTGCATCTCAATAATTCTTTTTACAATCGATAACCCGATACCGTTTCCTTTTTCGTAATTTTTATTTTCCCCCCTGTAAAATAAGTCGAATATTTTGAGCTGGTCGGCTTCCAAAATCCCGATTCCGTGGTCTATAAAACGTATGATAAGATTGTTGTTCTGAACCTCAATTTCTACATAACAACTTTTGTCAGATGAATATTTACAGGCATTTTCCATCAGATTCAGAAATGCAATCTGGAGTAAATAGGGGTTTCCATGAAAATCATAATGGCTCTCATCCTTATCCGCCAGATTGTCCATGTAATGAATTCCTATTTTGTAGGCAGAATTTTTTTGGAGCAGGGCGACTTTAGCATCTGCCAGCACTTCATCCAGCCTTAGATCTGAAAAAGTGATCTGTGAAATATCATAACTGGCCCTTGCAAAATCCAGCAATGCCGATGAAAGCTGCGACGCATGATTGGCATCCTGTAGCGCATTATCTATCGAAATTTTATAATCATCAAGGGTAACATTAAGCTCTTTGGCAAGCTCAAGTTCAGCAATTAAGGTCGAAAGTGGTGTCCGGAATTCATGGGAAATGGTAGTTACAAACTGTCTGTGATTATTAAATGATTTCTCCAGGCGGTTAAAGGCTGAGTTGAACGTTTCGGTAAGTTCATAAATTTCATCTTTTGCTTTTGGAACCACCAGTCTCCGGTTGAGATTATGTTCTGAAATATCACGGATCTGTAAAATAATATCCTTCAAAGGCTTCAGCGTATAATAGGAAAACAAAAATCCGATAACGAAAATAATGATAATCGAAATAATATAAATCGTAATGACATCTTTTTTAAACTCTTCAATATGCGCTTTTCCGGTAATGTCGGTTGCGCTTCCGATAATGTAGAAGTTCTCACCGTTAAATTCATATTTAACAGCCATATACTGGCGGTCTTTGTTCTGCCACGTAATCCTGTCCCGTTTGGTTTTGATAATTTTATCCAGATATTTCAGATTATTTTTCGATGGTGGAATATCCGTAAACATCAATGATTTATCAGCATTATAAACACTGATGTCCGCTTCGTTTAACAGTTTTTTATTGCGTTCGTGCAGCTCACGGATTTTCGAATCCTCAATTTTAGCATCAAAAATAAATTCTGATCTCCAGGTAATTTTGTATCCCAAGCGGTCATTGAACTCATCCTCCCTGTTTTTTTCCGAAACAAAATAAAGCACATAGGCGAAAACAAAAAGAATTCCCGCAGTAAGAATGGCATAATTAAGCGCTGTTCTGGTGGCTATTTTCATTATTAAAGCTTAAAAATAAATCCCATTCCGGGCTTGGTATGAATAAGTTTCTCTTCAAAATCCTTGTCAATTTTTTTGCGGAGATAGGCAATATAAACATCTATATAGTTAGTGCCCGTATCAAAATGATTTCCCCAGACATTTTCTGCAATTTCTTCACGGCTCAACACTCTTTCTGCATTGCTCATCAGAAAAACCAGAAGCCTGAATTCCTTTGGCGTGAGATTGATTTCTTTATCATTTCTAAAAACACGATTTGTATTTTTATTGATGCTAAGATTATGATAGGCAAGGATGTGTGACTGCTCACTTTTCTCAGGCGAAGAAGATTTTCTTAATAACACGGCTTTTATCCGGGCATACAACTCCCTGATTTCAAATGGTTTTACCATATAATCATCTGCACCGGCATCAAAACCTTCTATTTTTTCATCAATAGTTCCCAAAGCGGTTAACATGATAATCGGAAGGTCAGGATGGTTTTGTTTAACGATTTTGCTCAGTTCAATGCCGTTCATCCGGGGCAGCATGATATCGGTAATGATTACATCAAAGGAAATTCTTTTGATCATCACTAAAGCGTCTTCTGCATCTTCCGAAATATAAATCTGATAGCCCTGACTTTCAAGGCCTCTTTTTAAGAGTGCAGAAACACGGGCATTATCTTCTATAATTAAAACTTTCATGTGAAAATTGTTTCAGGACATTTTTGATCTCACCATACAATAAGTAGGGTCAATGGACTGATTGCCAGTAGTCCCTGGATTGCCGTACAAAGGTATTCTATATTTTTATTTTAAAAAGAACAGATTTATTTTTTTAATAAATTTCTATAGTATTTCTAATTGTTTTCTAATGATGTTCCTGGTCTTTCCAGCCTAATTTTGTCCCGTTGAAATCAACACTAAGGATTTAGAAAAAGAAATATTATGAATAGAAAATCTGTTAAAATCGGACTCATTTTAGTGTCAATTATGGGTATATGTTCAAAAATTGAAGCTCAGAAAAAGAACGATTTTAATAATCCGGGACTGACGCATTATCTGAATGACGAACATACACGATACGTTTCTTTCAGCGGATATGCAGAACTCTGGGCACGATACACACAGCTCAATCCGGGAAGTCTGATTAATAATGAAGCAAAAACAGATATTTCAGACCTGTCACTACGCAGAGTAAGGGTAAAAATGACCTATAAACCAACAGAAAAATTAATGTTTGTTTTGCAGGGCGGGACTACCAACGTGAATGTTAATGCAAAAGGAAGCAATTATTTTGATTTGCTGGATGCGTATGCAGAATATACGTTTAATGAAAAAATTGCTTTTGGGGCGGGACGTTCAACCTGGAGAGGGCTTTCACGGTTTACAACCGGACCTTTAAATACGTTACTCTATGATCTGCCGGCTTATGCCACATCCAATGCGGGTGCCACAGACTATACAGTGAGAGAACTGGGCGCTTACGTCAAAGGTCAGCTGGGAAAATTCGATTATCGGTTGGTGGTGGCAGATCCATATACGATGGCAACTTCGGATCCTAAATATAATGTAGCTGCCTTCAGTAAAAATTCCCCTCATAAAGATTTCTCAGGATACTTCAGGTATGCCTTTCTGGATGCGGAAAATATTTCAACCCCTTTTAATTCCGGAACTTATGGTGGAAAGAAAAATGTTTTGAGTCTGGGTGCAGGGTTCGATTATATTCATAATGCATTGTGGCATCAGGATATCGACAAAAATACTATAAATGATGATATGAAAAATTTTGCGGTCGATTTATTTTATGATGCTCCTTTAAACAAAGAGAAAGGAACTTCCGTAAGTGCATACGGAATGGCGATGCATAATGATTACGGACCGAATTATATCCGGTATGTAGGCACAAATAATCCGGCAACTTCTGTTGATGCCTCTTTGACGAGTCTTAATGGGGCAGGAAATGCCATGCCGGTGATCGGAACCGGAAATACCTACTATATTCAGCTGGGAGGAACACTTCCGTATTTAAATAAAGAAAAGAAGAATCTTCAGCTTCAGCCTGCGGTAGGGGTGCAGCTTTCTGATCTTAAAGGGCTTCATGATAACGCTGTTATTTACGATGCCGGAATTTCTTTATTAATGAACGGGATGTCTTCGCGATTAACTTTTGACGCCCAAAACAGACCTGTTTTTACCGGGAGTGCCAATAATAATGCGGTTGTTTCCGACAGACAATGGCAGTTTGTTTTAAAATACAGAATAGATTTTAACTAAAAAAATAACAATGGAAAGAAGAAAATTTTTATTCCGTTCAGTGCAGGCATCAGCGCTGTTACTGATTTCCGGAAATATGTTTGCGTCTGCCTTACCTATGTTTAACCCTGTAAAAAAGAAAAAAGTGTACTTCCATTATCTGTTGTTCTGGCTGAGAAAAGATCTTTCTGCCGCTGAAGTAAAAGAATTTGAAAACTTCTTTGAAGGACTTAAAAAATTACCTTATCAGAAAAATCTTCGATACGGAAAACCGGCCCATTCCAGTCCGAGAAATGTTTTAGATAATACTTTTACGTACAATGCTTCTATGGAATTTGATACGCTGGAAGAACTGGAGGCATACGGACAGCTTCCGGAGCATCTGGCTTTGGTAAAAAAATACAAACCGTTCTTTGAGAAAATGATGGTTCATGATACGGTTTACAATTAGAAAAAAGAATTTAATTTTAGAATGAAAAATATAGTTAAAGGCATTAGCTTTGTTCTGGCACTAAGCACATTTGGATTGATGAATGCACAGCACAAAAAAAACAAAAATGTAAGTATCAGCGTAAATACCGAAGAATCGAAGGATTATATTCCTGCGGTAAGGTTGGTTAATAATCCTGACGGCTCCTGTACTTTCGAAAAAGGAAAAATTCCCACTTTGAAGCACATGAATACCACAACCTTCTGGATGAGTAATAAAACAGAAGACTGGGAGAAGAATGCGCATCCGGCTCCAAGAAGGCAATATGTGATTACCCTGAAAGGAAATATTAAATTTAAAGTTACTGACGGTTCCACTTTTATCATCAAACCGGGAACGGTTCTTCTGGCAGAAGATCTGAAAGGAAAAGGGCATAGCTGGGATATGGTGAAAAGCAAAGAATGGGAAAGACTGTATATTCCTATTTCTGAAGATGCAGATGATTTTTTTATTTCAGATAAAGATTCAGACTAATTTAGGGATATTTTCAGCGTTTTTATATTTTGTACAATGGTAAAAGCAGTCAAATTTGACTGCTTTTTATATTAAATCAAGCTGATTTTCAAATTACTTTAAAAAATAAACCTCCGGCATCTGACACTATGTGAGGATCCACTGAAAATTAAGAAAACTTTTTAAAAATCAAAGTGGCATTATGCCCTCCGAATCCAAATGCATTGCTTAGAGCATACGTAATATCTTTTTCCTTCGCTTCACCAAAGACAATATTGATATCCTTCGGAATGTTTTCATCTATCTTATGAAGATTAATGGTTGGAGGAATAATTCCGTTCTCGATCGCTTTTATTGAGAGAATAGCTTCTGCTGCCCCTGCCGCACCCAATAAATGTCCTGTCATGGATTTTGTGGCACTGATATCTAAATTTTTGCTTCCTTTAAATAATTTATTTATGCCGTTAAGCTCCACCAGATCTCCCAGAGGAGTGGAAGTTGCATGAGGATTAATGTAGTCAATATCGTCTGTGTTAATCTCTGCTTCTTTTAGAGCCAGCTGCATTGCTTTGATTGCGCCCACACCGTCCGGATGAGGTGCTGTCATGTGATACGCATCAGCGGTCATTGCGGCTCCGACCAGTTCTGCATAGATTTTGGCCCCTCTTGCTTTTGCATGCTCATATTCTTCCAGAATTAGCGCTCCTGCGCCTTCACCCATTACAAAACCATCCCGATCTGCATCATAAGGACGGCTTGCGGTGGCAAAATCGTCATTTCTGGTAGACATCGCTTTCATAATTGAAAAACCTCCAACAGAAGCGGGAGAAATAGCCGCTTCAGAACCACCGCTCACAATTACTTTTGCCTTTCCTAAACGAATATAATTGAAAGCATCCATTATGGCCGTATTTCCTGTGGCACAGGCAGATATCGTAGTATAATTGATTCCCTGAAGCCCAAATTTCATGGAAATCATTCCTGAAGCCATATTTGCAATAAATTTCGGAACGAAAAACGGATTAAACCTTGGCGTTCCATCCCCTTCCGCAAAATTCATGACTTCACTTTCGAAAGTCCACATGCCTCCCTGTCCCGTTCCCCAGATAACGCCGGTGTCAAAAGGATCCATATTTTCCAGCTCCAGACCGGAATCTTTCAGCGCTTCTGCAGTAGAGTACATGGCATACTGTGAAAAAAGGTCGCTTCTTTTGATCTCGTTGTGGGTTAAATGAACTTTTGGATCAAAACTTTTAACCTCACAAGCGAAGTGTACTTTAAATTTTTCTGTGTCAAAATGCGTGATCTTATGGGCACCACTTACCCCGTTGATACTGTTTTGCCAGAATTCTTCAACATTATTTCCCAAAGGCGTCACTGCGCCAAGACCTGTGATGACAACTCTTTTCATGCTTAATTATTGATTTTGAATAGATTAGAGGTTCCTCTTGCAATTAATCGTGTTTTGTCGGCATTCCATATTTCGCATTGCGCATTGACGAACTGCTTTCCTCTTTTTATAATTTTTGTTTCGGCTACAATATTATCATTTTCTTTGGCAGCTGAAAAATAATCGATGTTGTTATTTATGGTGGTAATAAAAGATTTTTCGTTTAATGAAAACATGGTTGCCCCGATAATATCATCTATAATTGCTGCTGTTACACCGCCATGTAAATTTCCGACAGGATTCAGCCATTCCGTTCTTACGGTATATTGAAACGCCAGCTGACCTTCTTCAACAGAGAGAACGGTTGGATTCAGCCATTTCATAAAAGGGGAGGGTGACTGGTCAAATTTTTTCCCGATATATTGTTTTAATTGTGCTAATCTATCCATATCATATTCTATTATTTTTCTAAAATCATTGTTACACCCTGTCCGCGGGCGGCACAAATGGAAATCAATCCTTTTCCGCTTCCTTTTTCGTGTAAAATTTTCGCTAATGTCCCGATAATTCTTCCGCCAGTCGCTGCAAAAGGATGTGCTGCTGCCAGGCTTCCGCCTTTTATATTCAGTTTGCTTCTGTCGATTTTCCCCAATGCCTTTTCAAGCCCGAATTGTTTAGCCAGATCATCATCCTCCCAGATTTTTAATGTTGCCAGAACCTGTGCAGCAAAGGCCTCATGAATTTCATAATAGTCAAAATCTTCAAGGTTCATTCCAGCTTTTTTCAACATTCTTTCGGCTGCGAAAACCGGTGCAAGCAATAAGTTTTGTTGATTATCAACATATTCAATCCCTGCAATTTCTGAAAAAGTGATATATGCCAGAATCGGTAAATTATTGGCTTTTGCCCAGGTTTCACTCGCCAGTAAAACGGCAGAAGCTCCATCGGTGAATGGTGTCGAATTTCCGGCTGTTAAGGTTCCATTTTGCTTATCGAAAGCTGGTTTTAAAGAAGATAATTTTTCCAGACTGGTATCTCTTCGAAGATTACTGTCTTTATCCAACCCAAAAGACGGAGTGATCATATCATCAAAAAATCCTTCATCATAAGCCTTTGCCATATTCTGGTGACTTTTGAGAGCAAGCTCATCCTGTTCTTCGCGGGATATCCTGTAATATTTTGCCGTAATTTCAGTATGACCGCCCATGACCAGTCCTGTTTTCGGCTCCTGGCCTTTGTAAGGAACCGGCATCCAGTCTTTTAGCTTCGGGCCTAACAGCTGTTTTATTTTTCCAAAAGCAGATTTTTCTTTACTGGCTTTTAATAAAGCTTTTCTTAATATGGGTGAAGATTCAAAAGGAATGTTGCTCATGGCTTCAACGCCGCATGCAATTCCGCTTTCAATCTGTCCTAAAGCGATTTTATTTGCTATATAAACTGCTGCTTCAATCCCTGTATCACATGCCTGCTGCAGATCGCATGCCGGAGTTGCAGGATCAAGAGGGGTATTCATCACAGTTTCCCGGATGAGGTTGCTCTCGGAAATGTGTTTAATAGTGGCTCCTCCGGCAACTTCCCCGAGAAGTTTTCCTCTGAGGTTATAGCGGTCGATCAAACCATTCAGAGCAGGAAGCAGTAAGTCCTGATTTCCTTTGTCTGTATAGGCGGTATTCATTCTGGCAAAAGGAATTCTGTTATATCCTACAATAGCCACTTTTTTTGTTTCCATATTATAAATTTTATGATGGAATGGTCAATTCATGTTCGATCATCCGGGTAATTCTGTCTAGAGCTTGGTTTAGAAATTTGTCATCTCCTGTTGTTTTGGATAGTAAAATTCCGCCCTCAATCAACATGATAAAAAGAGAAGCATATTCCCCGGCATTCGCTTTCTTCTTTAGATCCCCATTTTCCTGGCCTTCAGTGATTACCGAAGAAATTTTTCTGATCCAGTCTTCAAATGATTTATTAACCTCAGTTTTAAGAGCTGGAAAAGAATCGTCGGATTCTGTTGCAGCATTCATCAGTGGGCAACCTCCGTTTGAAAAAACCGAACGCCAGTTTTTTCTGTAAAAATCTACAAACGCAAGAAGTTTGTCTGTCGTGGTCGGAAAATTATTTCCGAAAGACCGCGACACGCTTTTGCTCAATGTTCCTGCATTGTATTTGTAAACCTCAATAGCCAATTCATCTTTATTAGCAAAATTTCCGTAGATACTTCCCTTGGTCAACTGGGTTGCCTGTCCGATGTCCGATAAGGTCGTAGAAAGATATCCTTTGGTATTGAACAAAGATGCTGTTTTCTCAATGATGAATTGTTTTGTTTTTTCCGCTTTTGACATTATCAAATGATCTGGTACAAATATACAAAAATATACCAATCGGTATATTTTATTACAGATTAATTCTTTATCCAAATTATTAAGCAGGAATTTGAATGAAAGGTAAACTAATTATGATGATCGCTTTCAGGTTTTGGCTAAAGCCCATTTGATGGTCATTCATAAAAAAAACGGGCTGAAGCCCGTTTCTATTGATGTTGAATCATTTTATATAAAGTGGATTCAATCTTTTAACTTCTTAAATAAAATCTTCGTGTTCAGATTACGAATTAACCAAAGTAGCCTCTAAAGTAATTTCAAAATTGAACGCTGCACTTACAGGACACCCTTCTTCCGCTATTTTAGCATATTTTTGAAATTCTTCCTCTGAAATTCCGGGAACTTTTGCGGTTAAAGTCAGTTCAGATTTGGTAATTTTTCCGATATTCGGATCCAGAGTAATGACTGATTTCGTGGTTAATTCTTCAGGAGTAAAACCGGCTTGTGACAATTCTGCACTTAGTTTCATCGTAAAGCATCCTGCATGAGCAGCGGCCAGCAATTCTTCCGGGTTTGTGCCCACACCGTCTGCAAAACGGCTGTTAAAAGAATACTGAGTCTGGTTTAATGTTGTGCTCTGAGTTGTTAGATGACCTTGTCCTTCTTTAATGTTACCGTTCCAAACGGCTGTTGCATTACGTTTCATAATGTTTGTATTTAATTATTTAATGTTGTTTTGTTTTGATGTTACAAATGTATGACAGATCCCGAGTCAAACCATTAGATAAAAGGGTTTAAAAATTGTACTTTTTTCCCGAAGAGTAATTTTTTTTAAAATTAGCAGGTGTAGTTCCTGTTTTGTGGGTGAAAAGCCGGTTGAAATAGGCGGGATCATCGTAGCCGAGATCATAGGCAATTTCTTTCACGGTTTTGTCTGTATAAAAAAGAAGTCTTTTGGCTTCGAGTAAAATCCTGTTGATGATCAGCTGGTTTGGGGATTCCAGCTTCAGGCTTTTAAATTTATGGGTTAATGTTTTCGGGGCCATGTGGAGAAGTCCGGCATATTCTGCTACGTTATGTTTCTCCCTGAAATGGATTTCCAGATAACGGCTGAAATCTCTGAAGACCTCCAGTTCGTTACCCGGAATTTTTACCTTATCATTGTCAAGATGCTGTTTTTTCCAGTTTCTGGTAGCCCGGATGATGATTTGTTTTACATAGGTACGGATCATTTCTTCAGCAGAAGAATCTTTCCATTGCAACTCATCTTTTATATGAAGAAACAAATTTTTAATGTCGGAAGTTTCTTTATCATCAAGTTCCACCAAAGGAATTTCAAAGACATTATGGAAAAGAAGCCCGTCACAGGCTACTTCTTTGTCATGGATCTGGATGCAGTAGAAATCGCGGTTGTAATACAGCATCATAGATTCTTCGTCGCCTTTTTCTATTTTCAGATGCTGGTTCGTAAGAAAGAACAGCGAATTTGTTAAAACTTTATAATGATTAAAATCTACGGTGAGTTCATAACCTTCCGGAATAAAAAGGATTTTAATATCAGACCTGAATTTAGGTTCGTTCAGTGTTCTCATATCTCCGTGGGAAAAAATTTCAAGCCCCAGTTTTTTATAGTGATCTTCAAAAAGAAGCTGCTCCGGCATACGTTAACTTTAAATTAAAGATACAAAAAAGAAAAATTTAATAGGTATTACTAAATAATCTCTTTCTCAAATTTTGTTTTATGGATATACATATGGATATGGTCGATAGCATGAATTAACCATGATATGACCGGAAATCGATCTTTAATTACGGATATTTCTGTTCATATCCATTCTTAAAATCAGGATTTTCACTTTCCTAGCATCTGTTCATGCTGAAGTATATAAAAACAATATAATAATCAAATTTCATGCTATATAAAGGAATGATTAGAAATGAAAATTGTGGTATAATACAGAATTAGCTGTCAACCGCTATCAGGAATTTCTTATGATCGAAGGCCGCGGATAGTATATGAAAGACAATTATTGATGCAAGGTAAAAACAGTATTTAACATAGCATAAGATCAATCTTCCTGTTAAATTTCACTATTTTTGAAGAGGCAGCCATCATTGGTGCTACAGGTTAAAAAATTATAAAGATCAATTTAACAAACTGATATCATGAAATCTCTATTTACAGGCTTTCTCATACTATTCACGATCTTCACGTTTGCGCAGGAAATCTCTCCTGTTGACTATGTGAATCCTCTGATGGGCACCCAATCTAAACCCTCTTTGTCTAATGGAAATACCTATCCTGCAACAGGCCTTCCCTGGGGAATGAACCTGTGGACACCGCAGACCGGGAAAATGGGTGACGGATGGGCATATACCTATGATGCAGACAAAATAAAAGGGTTTAAACAGACCCATCAGCCATCTCCATGGATGAATGATTACGGTGCTTTTGCCATTATGCCGGGTGTGGGGAAACTGAAATTTAAGGAAGAAGACCGTGCCAGTTGGTTCAGCCACAAAGCGGAAGTCGCAACACCTTACAGCTACAGCGTATATCTGGCAGACATTAATGTAACCACAGAATTTACTCCAACAGAAAGAGCTGCTTTTTTCAGATTTGATTTTCCAAAAACAGACAGCGCATTCGTGGTAGTAGATGCTTTAAATAGAGGTTCATACATCAAAATACTTCCCAAAGAAAGAAAAATTTTTGGGTATACTACCAAATATGCCAGAGGAAAATATGACAATTTCAAAAACTATTTCGTCATCCAGTTTGATAAAGACTTTGATTTAGCCACCACCTGGAAGGACAGTGTTTTTGTCAAAAACCAGCTGGAAATTACCGGTGATCATTCCGGAGCGGTTATCGGATTTAAACTTAAAAATAAAGAAAGTGTATATGTGAGAACGGCATCTTCATTCATCAGCTTTGAACAGGCAGAACTGAATCTCAAAAGAGAGATTGGAAACAGGAGTTTCGGGCAGGTAAAAGCAGATGCCAAAAATATCTGGAACAAAACTCTGGGCCGTCTTGAAGTGAAAGGCGGAACAGATCAGCAGATGAGAACATTTTACTCTTCACTGTACAGAACTTTATTTTTTCCTCAGAAATTATACGAGATTGATTCTGATGATAAAATAAAACACTGGAGTCCTTATAACGGGAAAATTATGGATGGGAAAATGTTTGCAGGAACAGGCTTCTGGGATACCTTCCGTGCTTTGTATCCTTTCCTGAACCTGGTCTATCCAAGCATCAATGTAGAAATGCAGGAAGGTCTTGCCAATGTCTTCAAAGAAGGCGGATTTTTACCGGAATGGAGCAGCCCCGGATATTCCAACATCATGATCGGGAATAATTCTGCTGCAGTCGTTGCTGATGCTTACCTGAAAGGTTTGCGTGGCTATGATGTGGAAACCCTTTGGCAGGCGGTTAAGCATGGCGCCAATCATGAAGGTCCAATGGATGCTGTAGGCCGTAGAGGAGTACAATACTACAATACGCTGGGATACGTCCCTTACGATGTCAAGATCAATGAAAACGCAGCCCGAACACTGGAATATGCTTATGATGATTTTGCAATTTATCAACTCGGAAAAGCTCTCGGAAAGCCAGCTTCGGAAATTGACATCTATAAAAAAAGAGCCTATAATTATAAAAAACTTTTCGATCCGGAAACAGGTCTGATGCGTGGTAAAAACAAAGACGGAAAATTCCAGTCGCCATTCAATCCTTTTAAATGGGGTGATGCGTTCACAGAAGGGAACAGCTGGCATTACACCTGGTCGGTTTTCCAGGATATTGATGGCTTGGCAAAACTTATGGGTGGCCAAAAGAAATTCGAAGCAAAGCTGGATGAAGTTTTTTCGCTTCCTCCGGTATTCGATGACAGTTATTACGGAAGTGTGATCCATGAGATCCGTGAAATGCAGATCATGAATATGGGGCAGTATGCCCATGGAAACCAGCCGATCCAGCATATGATCTACCTGTACAATTATGCGGGAGTTCCGTATAAAACACAGTATTGGACAAGACAGGTAATGGATAAACTGTATGATGCAGCGCCGGACGGATACTGCGGGGACGAAGATAATGGGCAGACCTCTGCATGGTATATTTTTTCAGCATTAGGATTCTATCCCGTGACACCAGCCACAGATCAGTATGTTTTAGGAGCACCGCTTTTCAAAGAGGCTGTGATTCACCTGGAAAACGGGAAGAAAATTGAAATACGGGCACCGCAAAACAGCGCCGAAAATTTGTATGTACAATCCTTAAACGTAAACCTTCGGCCATACTCCAAAAACTGGCTGAGCCACAAAGAACTGATGAATGGAGCCATTCTGGAATTCAGGATGGACAGTAAGCCGAATAAAGAAAGAGGTTCGCAGGAAAAGGATTCTCCCTATTCCATGTCGAAAGAAAAATGACAAACTTTATATTTGAAAATAATTTAGAAAGGAACATAACTTATGAATGCAGAGAAAACAGAAATATTCAGTAAAATAGAGCAAATGCTGGCATCGCAGGGATTTACCATTGCATCAAAAGACAGCTCAAGACCCTGGGGCGGATTCTTCGTCATTAATGAAGGCCAGTCGCAGGATTTTGCCAATCAGTATTTTGACGGAATTGATGTTGAAAGTCTGAAAATAGGGGGAAAGCTCAGCCCAAAAATCCTTCTGGTAGCACCAAATACACGCCTGAGCTGGCAGTATCACCACCGCAGAGCAGAGATCTGGCAGGTTGTAGAAGGAACAGTGGGGGTTAAGACAAGCAACACCAATGCAGAAGGAGAACTCAAAGAATACCATCCGAAAGATCAGATTAAGCTTCAGCAGGGGGAGAGGCACAGGCTCATCGGTCTGGACGGCTGGGGCGTGGTGGCAGAAATCTGGCAGCATACCGATGCGTCCCATCCATCGGATGAAGATGATATCGTAAGAGTACAGGATGATTTCGGAAGATAATTGATCTGATGGTACCAAATAAAAACAGCATCAAGACGATGCTGTTTTTTGTATAATGTAGAATAATATTTTGAAGATGGATTTGTTGGGCTAAACCTTATAGGTTTTTAAAATCTATAAGGTTTGAATCATACCTTTACCGGACTAATGATTAGAAAGTCACATCCAGCCCTACATAAAAATTAGCCTTCATAATGGGCGCATACACCATTCCGCCATCAAAATAATTTCCAAAAGGATTCCTGAAATCTACGATGGCATTTTTCTGATAATAAGACGTAAGATTTTCACCTCCAAAATAAGCCCTGATTTTTTTATTGAAATTCCTTGAAATCTGTGCATTCAGTACCGCATAAGAATCAGAATATGCCGGAAGCCGGAATTCAGCCGGATTGCCTGAAGTTTCCGGAAGTCTCTGTTTTCCTACCCAGTTTAAAGTTGTATCAAAGCTCCAGAATCCTCCCTTACTGTTTTTGTTGGTTGCATAAGCTAAATTCACAAAACCTCTGTGTTTTGCCATAAAGGGAACAGTCCTCCTTCCATCCAGGTAATCTGCCTGAACATCGTAATATTTATAAGCCAGTCTCACGTCAAAATTCTTGAAAGCTGTAAAATCCCACTGCGTCTGAAAAGAATTCGCAAAAGATTTTCCGTCTAAATTATAAAAGGTAAGCCGCTGTGGAGATTGGTCTAAATCTACAAGTACCTGATCCTGGAAATCAGTTCTGAAAAAGTCTGCCACAAGCGTAGATTTTCTCCCGAAAATTTTGAATTCCTGCTGTAAACTTACACCGTAATTCCAGGCAATTTCAGGCTTTAAGCCATAAATATTGCCTCCGTTCTCCATGATCTGCACAGAGCGGTTGGATGCAAAATACTGCTGGTTTTCCGCAAAAACATTAGCTGTTCTAAAACCTCTTCCGGCAGAAAGCCTTACAATGGTCTGAGGACTAAAGTCATATTTGAAATTTAATCTCGGAGTAAACTGGGTTCCTGCCAGATTATGGAAATCTGCTCTGGCCCCTGCTACCAAGGTATATTTTAGCCCTGTCAATGTATATTCTGCAAAGATGCCTGGAACGATCTCATTTCTTTTCATATCATCCGTTAAATAGGTTTCTTCATAGCCGTCATATAAAAAGCTGGCCCCGGCTTTATACTTATGGTTGGTATTCCCAATGATGCTTTCAAAAATCAGGTTGGAATAATAAGTATGCTGTTTCCCGGCATAATTTCTCAATCCGAAAAAGCTGTCCTGTTGGTGATAAACATACTGGTTCATCCATCCTAAGCTCTGGTAAGGTTTCCCTTTAAAAACATACCCTGTTTTATTCCATATCTGGAATCTTGAAATGTCAATCCCTACGCCGTACGCATTTTGCTTATCCTGCGCCAGGTTTTTATCAAAACCGGTCTGTCCTGCGGTTCTCTCGTCCCTGATAAAATTGATTCCGAAGTGAGAACCGAAACCGGATCTTTCCAGATCATTATAATTTAATAAGTAAGCAGCATTGATCTGAGTACCTTTCGGACGGTCCAGGAAGGAGTCATCATTCATGTCCGTATTGCCGAAAGTTCCGTTTCCGTGTAGTAAAAAAGTCTGTGACCATTTCTCATTAATAGGGGATACGCTGGTAATATTGACTTCGGCCCTTCCGTTAAAATCAGCAAAAATATTGAGTGAAGTTTCCGGTTCTTTGCCATTTTTCAGAAGTTCGGTATTGATCTGTCCGGTAATGCTTTCATAACCGTTGGTCACGGTGCTTCCCCCTTTGGTAAGCTGGATGCTCTCAATCCATCTTCCGGGAATGAAATTTAAACCATAGGCTGAAGCCAGTCCCCTGATTTCAGGTAGCAGTTCTTTGGTCAGGCTTGTGTATTTCTGGTCTAAACCTAACATTTTCAGCTGTTTTGTTCCGGTTACTGCATTGCTGAAAGATACATCTACCGTCGCATTGGTTTCAAAGCTTTCAGATAAATTACAGCAGGCTGCTTTTAATAATTCTTTTTTATCAATATTAAAAACAAGGCCGGCTTCTTTCTTACTTAGGGTAGTAGCAGCCTTTCCTCCTATTATGCTCACGCCTTCAATAAGCTTTTCATTACCGTCATGGTCTTCGCCTGCAGAATGATAACTGTGGGTATCCAGGTGTTCAGATTCTGAACTTTCTTCAAAGTGTACTTTCGAGCCTATTTCACCAAGAGGAATCTCCCGGTCATAGAGACAGCACCCGGGTAATCCGTTATATACTGAATCTGTCGACTTATATTTTTCATTATCGTGTCCAACGTCAGCGATTTTCTTTAAAATTCTGTCTGCAGACGTTTTTGAGGGATCAAAATTCAAAATGACCGTTTGTCTTTCTGCTGTCCACTCCGCTGAGTCTGCACCCGCGTCTTTTGCTGCTTTTTCAATTCTGGCTTTGCATGATCCGCAGTTTCCTCTGACATAAAATTCATTTTCTTTTTTCGAATGACGGTCATTATTTTTAACCGGCTGTGGCTGCGGATCTCTTTCATAATGACAGCATGCGGGAAGACTTTCGTATCCTTCGTCAGAAGCTTTGAATTTTTCATTGTCATGACCTGCTTCTGCAATTGTTTTAAGGATGACCTCTGCCGGAGCGCCGGAATCTGTTTCTAAGGTTAGGGTTTGGTTATCAATAGAATATCTTGCTGCTTTGGCGCCCGCTTTTCGTGCGGCACTTTCAATTCTTTCTTTACACATTTCACAGTTTCCTTTTACCTGAAACTGATTTTTTGAAAGATTCTGAGCGGATATAAATAGAGTAGATAATAGAAATAAACCAAGAATAATCCTGGAAATATATAATTTCATTTGTTTAAAATTTAGATTAATTGAACATCATGTAATAATATAACGATGTATTAGTTTACCAATCAGTAAGCTATTACTTCGTTACATTTTCAATTAACCTATTTTCGGCGGTTGCCAGATTTCTTTTAAACGGTCTGAAATATAAGGATCAGAATATCGGAAATATAGATTTTTGCTTGATTTGTAGTACGAAATCTCCAGTTGAAGATTCTTTGAAAAAGGAGTTTCCACAAAACTGCAACAGGTGGTACAGGTGGAGCAGCAGTCATCATGACAGGAAGACGATTTCTGTTCTTTTCCGTGATTATCTTTGGAATGCTCATCCTTACAGCAATTCATTTCTGAACCGGAGGTGCAGCATGTTTCCTGTGAAATTTGTGAATAGAATTTATCTTTGGGAATCAGAAAAATCCCCAGGCAGAAAATAATAGCTATGATCTGAAATAATTTCACAGATGCAAAAATACAAAAATTATGGCAAAGCTTCACCCACTTTTACGCCGCAATTATGCCAGGGTTCTCCATGGGCAGGATTTAAAGCAGGCTTCGGACCTGTGGGAGCAGGAGCTGAATTGGGTGTCGGTGTATTCTGAGCAATCGTCTGAACAGGTTGTGGTGATGCGGGAGCCGGTTTACTGTTTAAAGGCTGTCCGACAGGAATATCACATCGGTGTCCAGGTTGTCCATGGGGTGGATTCATTCCTGCAGCTACCTTTACCGGTTTTCCATTATTCGGAATGACAAATTTACCCTTTGGCAGTGTATTCGGATCAATCTGAACGGCATTCGGAACATTGTTGACAGCAACATTCTGGGCTGCCGGAGCCGGTTTGCTGTTTAAAGGTTGTCCGACAGGAATATCACATCGGTGTCCCGGCTGTCCGTGAGCAGGATTCATTCCAGGCGCGGTGACAGCAGAAGAGGTACTTTGGATAGGCTGAAGACCGGACTGGTTAAGTAAAGAAGCTTTAGGTGAGTTATTTACAGCAACACCAGGCTGCTGAGCAGCAGTCTCTTCTTTAATGTAGGTAGGTCTTTCATCTTTTTTACAAGAAACTGCTATTAACGTAACAGCAGCTAAACTTAAAAATGTATTCTTCATGTCCTGTTGGTATGAAACAAAATTAGCAAAACATTTTTAATTGTTTTGCTAATTTTATATTTATAATAATATTTAGGAATTAATTCTTAACTAAAAGTCGGAATCCTTCCCCATGAACGTTGATAATTTCCAAACCTTCATCATCTTTCAACAACTTACGAAGTTTTGCAATATAAACATCCATACTTCTCGCGGTGAAATAATTTTCTTTTTTCCAGATTTTCCTTAGGGCAAGATCTCTTGGCATGAAATCGTTTCTGTGGATGCAAAGAAGCTTTAATAATTCATTCTCTTTAGGTGACAGTTTGTATTCGTTGTCACCGACTCTTAATTGTCTCAACATAGAATCGAAAAAGATACTGCTGATCTTAAATTGTTCTTGCTCTTCATTTTCCAATGTGGAGCTTCTCTGCAGGATAGCTTTGATTTTATATAACAACAGTTCGGTATCAAAAGGTTTTGTGATATAATCATCTGCTCCCAGCTGATATCCCTTCAAAATATCTTCTCGCATATTTCTTGCAGTCAGAAAAATAATAGGCGTATTCTTATCGATCTTTTTTACGTCTTCAGCTAATGAAAAGCCGTCTTTTTTAGGCATCATTACATCAAAAATGCAAATGTCGAATTCGTTTTCTGTAAATTCTTTCAATCCCTGCTCACCATCTGTGGCTAGGGTAACTTCGAAGTTATTGATCGTTAAATAATCCTTCAGTACTGCTCCGAAACTCTGATCGTCCTCTACTAATAATATTCTGTTGCTCATAGTTTAAGTAATTAATAATTAAGAGGCAGGAATGTTATAAGCATTCCTCTCTATATATATTTTGCTTGGGTCTATTTTATAATTGATTATACTTTTATTTATTTTAACTCATCGGTAATTTTATAGTAAATATACTTCCTTCCCCTTTGTTGGAGTCTACTATAATCTGTCCTTTGTGTAAGTCTACAATTTTTTTTACGTAAGAAAGCCCTAATCCCTGACCTTTAACATTGTGAATATTCCCGGTTTCCTCCCTGAAGAACTTTTCGAAAATCTTTGTTTTATTCTGGCTTTCCATTCCCATTCCTTTATCCGAAACTTCAATAACATACAGATTTCCCTCATTGCTTGTTTTTACATGAATTTCAGGAGTTTCAGGAGAATATTTATTCGCATTGTCCAGTAAGTTTACCAGCATATTGGAAATATGGAATTCATCAATTTTAAATTTATATCTATCGGCGGTAAATTCCTGGGTAAGAGAGCCGTTTCGCTGCTGTACAATCAGGTTAAATGATTCGGTTGTTCTCTTGATCAGTTCTCTTACATTGGTTTCCCGTAAGAAAAGTTTAACTTCATTACGCTCCAGTTTCGACATATTGAGAACATTTTCCACCTGCTTTTTCATCCTCAGATTTTCCTGCTTTATAAGTTCTGAATAATATTTTACCTTTTCAGGATTGGTTGCGATCTTATCATTGGCCAAAGAATCGGTAGCCACGGAGATGGTTGCCAGCGGCGTCTTAAACTCATGTGACATATTATTGATGAAATCGGTCTTCACTTCTGCCAGTTTTTTCTGCTTCATCATATAATTTATGGAAATGATATAAATTCCCAGAATGGTTAGGAGTGACAGGAAAGTTCCCAACAACATCGGCCAGTTATTCATCGCCAGTGAATATTCCTTTTTAGGGAAAACCAATGCGAGATTATATAAAGTTCTCTCTTTCTGGTCGGTAAAAAGAGGGTAGCTGTACGTATTGTTTTCCTTTTTTTCTTTATAATCTTTATTAACGACGCTGGTAAGATTATTGTTCTTATCAATAATTCCATAGCCGAATTTGGATGAAATTCCCCTGATCCTCAATTCTTTGGTGATCACAGAATCCAGAACTTTCTCATCCACTCTTTTGGTGATCGGTATATTATTACCTAAAATTTTAGCATATTCTTTCAAAGAGTAATCACCATTTTCCAAAGACTGATTGATGTCCGACGTTAAAATCTCACGGTTGGTCGTATCTCTTTTGATCTTGTAAGCGGCTTCATCAGTATATAATTTGGTCAGCTTGATAGAGTCTCCCTGCTGAGAAATGGGAAGCTGGGTTTTCTCAATAATATTTTTTGAGTAAATGATCTGTCTCTGGGCGCCGGAATCTTCTACCTGCTGAATGGTTGTCAGGGAAGGTTTATCGCTATTGGCTAAAATATTATTTCTGAAGTCCTTATAATCAATATTGAGATATTTGTCAACTTCAATTTCAGCCATGCTTTTGGAAGTACTTTCCAGAGCGGAATATACTTTATTGGAAAAATCCTGCTCAAGAGCACCATAATAACGTTTCAGCCAATAAAATTGAAGCGTAACGAAGACAATCAATGAAATTGTCATAAACACTGAAATTATTGGAATGAATTTATTATTCATGAGAGTATTTTATAATTCTTGTAATGATGAATGTTAAAATTAATTATTTTATGACTTAATGAACAAAAAACGAGCCAGAAAATTGTATAATTTTTCTTAAAAAGACATTTTTTAACATTTATTTATGAATTTGTACGGCTTTTTACAGGTGCGGTAAGGTTACAAAATAAAAAAGTAGCTTTGTTTAAAACAAAATAGTATTATGGAATCTGATATCATTTTTAACAAAGATTTTGATTCGAACAGTGTATATATTATGAAAATATTTAACGCTGATGTTTCAGAGATGTGGAATTATTTTACCCAATCGGAATTATTGGATCAATGGTGGGCTCCAAAACCGTGGAAGTGTGAAACCAAACACCAGGATTTCAGGAAAGATGGAAGTTGGCTCTACTCAATGATTGGACCGGAGGGTGAAAAGCATTATGCGCAGGTGAAATACGGTGAAATCATGGAACACAGAAGTTTTGACGGTGTCGATAACTTCTGTGATGAAAACGGACAGGTAGATCCTGATTTTCCGGATACCAGGTGGTTGTTCGGTTTCACCGGAGTGGAGGAAGGAACAAAAATTACCGTTAATATTCATTTTCAATCGGAGCAAGCCATGAAGCAGCTGTTGGAAATGGGTCTTGAAGACGGTTTTAAAAGAGGACTGGATCAGTTAGAGCAGATTTTAATAAACCCTTAGTGACTGATATTTTCACGAAGAAATTCAATGATTTCATCAACAGGAACAGTCTTTAGCCCATTTACAAGATAAATGTATTAAATCTGGCTTTAGCCAAACTAAAAAACAAAAAATGGAAAGTAAAACCTACTTTCCATTTTCAAATTATTTAATTTTCAAATTTTCAAATTAATTCTTCATCCTGAAAATATTGAATAATCGCCTTTTTCATAAGCAGCGTCTGCTCATTAGGTCGCAATTCGGGAAGTTCTTCCAGCTGGTTAAAATGTGGCCAGCCATCTTCGTAATGCGAGAATTTATAGTATCCGAAAGGTTCGAGTAATCTGCATACGGCAATATGAAGAATATTTAATTTATCATCTTTGGTATATTTCTGCTGACCACTTCCTAATTCCTGAAGGCCAATTAAAAATAAGAGTGTCTCAATAGGCGGATCTTTTTCAGTGTCAAAATTTTCGATAAAAAATTCCTGTATTTTTTTCCAGTATTCTGCGTCGTTAATCATCTTTTTTATTTTCTAATTTTAATAAGAAGGCATATTCCAGCGCATCCTCTTTTAGGGATTCGAATCTTCCGCTGGCACCTCCGTGTCCTGAGCTCATATCGGTCTTAAAGATCAGAAGATTGTCATCCGTCTTCAGCTCTCTTAATTTTGCCGTCCATTTGGCAGGCTCCCAATACTGAACCTGGGAATCATGAAGTCCGGTGGTGATCAGAGCATGAGGGTAGTCTTTAGCTTCTACATTGTCATAAGGCGAATAATCTTTCATATAATGATAATATTCTTCGTCATTCGGATTTCCCCATTCGTCGTATTCCCCGGTAGTCAGAGGAATGGTTTCATCCAGCATGGTTGTCACAACATCTACAAAAGGGACCTGTGCCACGATTCCGTTAAATAAAGCCGGTTCATAATTCATCACAGCACCTACCAGAAGTCCGCCTGCACTTCCGCCCATCGCATACAGATGTTTAGATGAAGTATAATTTTCTTTAATCAGATATTTTCCGGCATCAATAAAATCAAAAAAGGTATTCTTCTTAAACATCATTTTTCCGTTCTCATACCATTCTCTTCCTAAATATTCACCTCCTCTGATATGAGCAATGGCATAAATGAAACCACGGTCTAAAATGGACAGCCTCACATTTGAGAAGCTTGCGTCAACGGTATGACCGTAGCTTCCGTAACCGTACAGAAGCAACGGGGTATCTGCAGATTTTTTCGTGTCTTTATGGTAAACCAGAGAAATCGGAATTTTTACCTCTCCATCCCGGGATTCTGCCCATATCCTTTCCGAAATGTAATTTTCCGGGAAAAATGTTCCACCCAGAACCTCCTGCTGTTTTAAAAGTCGGGTGGTTTTGTCCTTCATATTATATTCGTAAGTAGAGCTTGGCTGGGTCAGTGAAGTATAACCATAGCGTAAAATTTCCGTGTCAAACTCCAGATTGACGCCGATATAAGCAGTATAAGTAGGATCTGAAAAAGGAAGGTAGTATGATTCCTGTGTCTGTTCTTCAATGATTTTGATCTGCAGCAGCCCTTCCTCTCTTTCCTCAAGGACGAGATAATGTCTGAAAATTTCAAAGCCTTCCAATAGTACTTCCGGACGGTGAGGAATGACATCCACCCAGTTTTCCATTCCGCAATTACTGATCTTTGCTTTTACGATTTTGAAATTAAACGCATCATCTGCATTGGTAATGATGTAGAATTCGTCTTCATAATGCTCTACAGAATATTCCAGGTCATCGATTCTCGGCTGAATGATCGTCCATTCTGCAAAAACATTATCGGAAGGAATGAATCTATGCTCGTCGGAAATCGTACTTGAACTTGCGATGAAAATATATTCCAGCGATTTCGTTTTGAAGACATTCACGTCAAAAGTGTCATCCTCTTCATGGAAGATAAGAACATCTTCTGAAGCATCGGTGCCCAATTTATGTCTGTAGACCTTGAATGCACGTAGACTTTCATCTTTTCGGATGTAAAAAACATGCTCGTTATCATTAGCCCAGACTGCTTTTCCTGTCGTATTGTCGATTTTATCAGAAAGAATTTCTCCGGTCTTTAAATCTTTAAAATGAATGGAATAAATTCTTCGCCCTACTTTATCTTCAGAGAAGGATACCATCTCATTATTCGGGCTTACCGCGAGGCTGCCGACTTCAAAATAGTCTTCACCTTCTGCCAGGTCATTGACATCGATAATGATTTCTTCTTCGTTATCCAGACTTTGATACTTTCTGCAAAAAATAGGATATTCTTTCCCCTCTTCGTAACGAACGATGTACCAGTATCCATTAAAAAAATAGGGTAGAGATTCATCATCTTTTTTATAACGGGCCTTCATTTCCTCAAAAAGCTCTTCCTGAAACGCTTCAGTATCCTCCATGATGAAATTTGCGTAGGCATTTTCTTCTTCAAGATATTTTAAGACTTCAGGATTTTCCCTTTCGTTGAGCCAGAAATAATTGTCAGTCCTTTTATCTCCGTGTGTTTCCAGTATTTTTTCTATTTTTTTTGCCTGTGGAGCTTTCATTCGAATGTTTTAAATTTTTAAAGCGCTGCTACGTTTTTCTCCCTGAAAAAGTATTTTTTACAGACGCTTCTCTTGATATTAATTCTTGTTCAAATTTAATTAAAAAAAAACCATCTTTCCTTTATGAAAAGATGGTTAGTGTATATTTTATATCAAAATCCTACTTGTGTAGTGCTTTAATGTATTTTTCCAGTGCCATAGTCATCGATGGTGTTTCCTTTGTAGGAGCCATTAAGTCTACTTTTAAGCCAGCTTCTTCTGCAGCAGCCGAGGTCGTAGTTCCGAAGACGCCGATCTTCGTTTCATCCTGCTTGAAGTCAGGGAAGTTCTGCTGTAAGGATTTAATCCCCTGCGGGCTGAAGAAAATCAGCATATCATAATCCTTAATATTGATATCGGTAAGATCACTGCATACCGTTCTGTACATAATGGCTCTGGTCCACTCAATATTGGCGGAATCTAGTGTTTTAACAATATCAGGACTCAACACATCAGAAGAAGGAAGCAGGTATTTTTCCGTTGGGAATTTTTTGAAAAGAGGAGCAAGATCCGAGAAGTTTTTCTCCCCAAAACTGATCTTTCTTTTTCGGTAAACAATATGTTTTTGAAGATAATTGGCAATAGCTTCCGACTGGCAGATGTATCTCATCGTATCCGGAACGGAAAAACGAAGTTCCTCAGCCAATCTGAAATAATGATCAATCGCGTTCTTGCTGGTAAAAATAATACCGGTATACTGCGTAAGATCTATCTTCTGTGTTCTAAGTTCTTTGTTGTCAACTCCTTCGACATGGATGAAAGGGCGGAAATCAATCTTTATTTTTTCCTTTTTCGCTATATCCAGGTAGGGAGAAGATTCACTAGGCGCTGGTTGTGAAACCAAAATAGACTTTATTCTCATCATTGACATTTATTAATAAAACAACAATTTCCAAAGCAACAAAAGTGGTGCGATTTGGAGGGTGCAAATATACAAAAATTTATAATACCATTTTTCAGGTAATACGTTGTTCTTGTGAAATAAATAGAAAAAAACCTTGAAAATGAAGACAAAAGAAAAGAACAACAGATAGTAATAAAATATTCTACTTCTGTCTACAGGGAAATAATAATGGACTACACATAAAATTATAAGCAGAAAAGACAGGATGAAATAGAATTTTGTGGAGGTGAAATAAAATACCGGCCATTTTTTTCCATCACCGATACTTTGGAAAAATAAGAAACCGAAAGATGATTTTAAGACATAAAATAGAATAACAACGGTTAAGGTATATCCGAATTTGTTCATCTGATAGCCCATAACCTGAAGATCGGCCACGTATTTTGGGACCGTAGGGATGTACTGGGATAATAAAACCGCAAGAGTAAGAGTGGTTACACACGAAGTGATGACCCAGCTGGGCAGATTGTTGCTGGCATCAAAATATTTTTGAAGCAGGAAATCTTTTAAATTGGCATCTCTCTCGATAACATTCATCATAAAAATGAACAGGAAGATGCAGCCCAGCAGTATAAAAATTACCCAGTCATTGTTCTCAGGTATTCTTACATGGTTTGTGAAATTTTGTGATAACAGCAACAGAATGTTTTTTTGCAAAATTATAGATTATTTTGTATAAAATAAAAAGGTTAAATAAACTATCTTTGCAAATCGAAATGAAAAAACTGGTCATTATCCCCACGTATAACGAAAAGGAAAATATTGAAAATATTATTTCCGCTGTTTTTGCATTGGAAGATGAGTTTCATATTTTGGTTGTGGATGATACCTCCCCCGACGGAACGGCTGAAGTTGTGAGAGATCTGCAAAGAAGATTTCCTCACAACCTGCACCTCTCGGTGAGACATGTAAAAGACGGTTTGGGAAAAGCATATATCCATGGATTTAAATGGGCCCTTCAGAATAAATATGACTATATTTTTGAGATGGATGCCGATTTTTCACATAATCCCAATGATCTTCCGAAATTATATGAAGCCTGTCTGAATGCAGATATGGCGATCGGGTCCCGGTACTCTAAAGGAGTAAATGTGGTCAATTGGCCCATGGGAAGAGTATTGCTTTCTTATTTTGCATCCAGATATGTAAGATTTATTTTAGGACTTACCATTCATGATACAACGGCAGGTTTTGTTTGTTTTTCCCGGAACGTTCTGGAAGAAATCGGACTGGATAATGTAAGGCTGAAAGGATATGGGTTTCAGATTGAAATGAAATTCAGAACTTTTAAGAAGGGTTTCAAAATTGTAGAAGTCCCTATTATTTTTACCAACAGAGTTTTGGGAGAAAGTAAAATGAATGGCGGAATTATTCATGAAGCTGTTTTTGGAGTATTAAATTTAAAGTGGAAATCATTAATCAACAGATTATGAAAAAGCTGATCTTCATTTTCGTTTTGTTAACTCTGTTTTCATGCGGAGATTATGTCGATAAGCCAAAAAACCTGATCGATACCAAAAAGATGGCCGAAATTATGGCTGACCTCGCAATCAGTGATCAGGCTACTTTTCTGTATCCGAACTCAAACATGGAAGCAGGAACAAGGTATGTTCTGAAAACACACCAGGTGAAACCTGATGATTTTAATGCCAGCTTCAAATATTATGTTGTTAAAAATAAAATGAAGGGAATAGCTGAAGACGCCCAAAAAATAGTATTAGAAAAAGATCCGAAAGCGGATCAGTATGTAAAGGATAAATTGAAGAAAAATGGGAACGTCCCGTCTTTCGCAAGATAATTATGATGCAAAAATTTTTTAATATAGAAAAAACCTCTGAAGGGAAGGCCAGAGCGGGAGAGATTACCACAGATCACGGTAAGATTCAGACCCCTATTTTTATGCCTGTAGGAACGGTGGCCAGTGTAAAGACCGTTCATCAGAGAGAATTAAAAGAAGACATAAAGGCCCAGATCATTTTGGGTAATACCTATCATTTATACCTTCGTCCCGGTATGGAAACCATGCAGGAGGCCGGAGGTCTACACAAATTCATGAATTGGGATCTTCCTATTCTTACAGATTCAGGAGGTTTTCAGGTATTTTCCCTGGCAAGCAGCAGAAAGATGACGGAAGAAGGAGCAAGATTCAAATCGCATATCGACGGAAGTTATCATATGTTCTCTCCGGAAAAGTCAATGGAAATCCAGCGACAGATCGGAGCCGATATTTTCATGGCCTTCGATGAATGTACACCGTATCCCTGTGAGTATAATCAGGCTAAAACATCCATGGAACTTACCCACCGATGGTTAAAGAGATGTATTGAATGGACGGAGAGTAATCCGGAATTATATGGTCATAAACAAAGGCTTTTTCCAATCGTTCAGGGATCTACCTATTCTGATTTAAGAAAAATCTCGGCAGAGGTCATTTCAGAATCCGGAGCTGAAGGAAATGCGATCGGAGGACTTTCTGTAGGAGAACCTGAAGAGGAGATGTACCGGATTACCGACGAAGTGACCGATATCCTGCCAAAAGAAAAACCAAGATATCTGATGGGAGTAGGTACGCCATGGAATATTCTAGAGTCTATCGGGTTAGGTATTGATATGATGGACTGCGTAATGCCGACAAGAAATGCAAGAAATGCAATGCTTTTCACATGGCAGGGTGTAATGAATATGAAAAATGAAAAGTGGAAAAAAGACTTTTCGCCTTTGGATGAGTTTGGGACAAGTTTTGTAGACAGAGAATATTCAAAAGCGTATGTAAGACATTTATTTGTGTCTAAAGAATACCTGGCAAAACAGATTGCTTCCATTCACAATCTTGCATTTTATCTTGATTTGGTAAAGGTAGCGAGAGAGCATATCCTGGCAGGTGATTTCTACGAATGGAAACGCTCTGTTGTTCCCGTTCTCAGACAGAGACTTTAAAAATAACAGTTGAATACACAGTGATACCGGTGGGAAATCCACTAAAATGATCAATATTTAAAATAAAGCGCAGTAAGATGCTGAAAATAATAGACCGATATATCATTAAAAAATACCTTGGAACCTTTAGTTTCATGTTGATATTGCTGTCTATCGTGGTTTTGGTTATTGATGTTCAGCAGAAAATTCCAAGGATTGAAAATGCTAAACTCATTGATCCTAAACTGGATCTGACTTATTTTCTTATCCATTTTTATCCGTTCTGGATCATCAATTTGGTGATGACTTTTTTATCCATTTTGGTGTTCATTTCAGTAATCTATTTTACATCAAGGCTGGCCAACAATACAGAAATTGTAGCGATAATAAGCAGTGGAGCAAGTTTTCACCGTTTCGCAAAACCTTATCTGCTTACCTCTCTGTTTATTGCGGTATTGTCATTGGGAATCAATCATTTCGTATTGCCCTGGGCTAATATTCAGAAAAACCAGTTGGAAGCTTATACTTACAATGCGGCCAATAAAGAAAAAGTTTTGGGAACGGCACCCGTGTCTGCACAGCTGAGCAGAACGGAGTATATTTTTATTAATTCCTGGAATAAGAGGGAGAAAAGAGGTTCCGGGTTTATTTTCCAGAAGTTTGATAAGAACAGGAAGATGATTTATGAGCTTAAAGCTTCTGATGTACTTTGGGACAACACAAAAAAGAAATTTATCCTTAACAGTTACCTTGAGAAAACCATTAACAGTGATGATTCTGAGAAACTGGCCAATGGTTACGAGCTGATCAAAAGCTATGGCCACGATCCTGATGAGCTTTTCCCCAACGAACTTTTAGGACAGAATAAAACGACTCCTGAGCTTTTAAAATTCATTAAAAGGGAAACCGAAAAGGGAAACAGTAACCTTAATGCCCACCTTAACGAGCTTTATCAGAGGACTTCGATGCCTATTTCTATTGTGATTTTAACATTTCTGGCGCTTTCGCTTTCTTCTCAGAAGAAGCGTGGCGGTCTGGGGATTAACCTTGCACTTGGAATCTCTCTGGCGTTCGTATTTGTATTTTCGTTCGAAGCATTAAAGGTAGTATCGGAAAATAAAAGCATGTCACCTGTACTGGCCATGTGGTTTCCGAATATTGTTTTTTTTCCGCTTGCAGCCTATTTATATTTAAAAAGAGCGAATCAGTAAAGCAACTTTATCTCTTTGTGATAAAAACGCTGTAATCCGTCATTTTCCAAGTCGATCCACAGTTCTCCTTTTTCATCTGCATATCTGATGATGCCATTTTGTCTTTCTTTTTTGATCTCAAAAACCGAAACCTGATCTCTACGGAAAAGATTGCGGTTAAATTCTTCCATAATTTCCTGCTCAGAAGGATAGTTTTTTAGTTTTTCTGTGAGATAATTATGGAGTTTCAGGGTGAAATCTTCCAGCTCAAATCTCTGCCCCGTCTGGGTCAGAAGTGATCCTGCATTCGATATTTCATCAAAAGTATCCTGAAGAACATTAAATCCGGCCCCCATGATAAAGTAATTACTCTGAATAATTTTTTTCTTTTCTATCAGAATTCCGACTATTTTTTTATTTTTAAGAATTATATCATTGGGCCATTTGATATAAACAGGGTGATCAGTCAATTTGGCAAGGAAATCTCTGATGATGATTGCGGTATAATAATTGAACATATAATCGGAGACTTTGAAATTTTGCGTTTTCACGGCTAATGTATACGCCACATTTTTTTCAGAGGCTGAAGCCCATGTATTTCCGTACTGGCCGCGGCCTTTTGTTTGATTGAATGTATGTAAACCTAAAAAATCAGAATTTTCGTAAAGTAAAAACTTTGATATTTCGTCATTAGTAGAAGAACAGGCTTTAAGGTAAAACAATTGGCTCATTTAAGAAAACTTTAAGACTTTTAAAGGGCTAAAAATAAGGCTAAACTAAAGAAAAAACAATAAATTTGCAGATTATAGATATTTTAATGAATAAAACAGCAGAAAAGCAAGCGCTAATAGATAAAATTGTAGAGGCTATCCAGGATGTAAAAGGTGAAGATATTATGATTTTCGATCTTTCAAACATAGAAAACTCTGTAGCAGAAACTTTTATAATTTGTAGCGGAAATTCTAATACACAGGTATCTGCGTTGGCAGGAAGTGTAGAGAAGAAGGTAAGAAATGATCTTAAAGACAGACCATGGCATGTAGAAGGTACTGAAAACTCCATGTGGGTTTTGGTAGATTATGTTACAGTAGTCGTTCATATCTTCCAGAGAGAAACTCGTGAATATTATGACATCGAGGAACTTTGGGGAGATGCGAAAATTACAAAAATTGAAAGCGAATATTAAATTTTAAAAAAAATAAATGAATAATAAAGGATTCAACTGGTTTTTTCCGATTGCAATCATAGCTCTTTTGTTATTTTTCGGTTCTAATTTTTTAGGAGGTGAAAATGCAAAATCTATCGATGAAGATGGTTTCTTCAGAGAAATGCAGTCCGGAAAAGTTCAGAATGTAATAATATACAAAGATACCGAGAAAGCCGATGTGTTCCTTACGCAGGCAGCAAAAACAGCGATGGTGAGTAAAACCAAAGAAAACGATCCGCTTTCTGCTTTCTCAATGGCTCCAAAAGCAGATTATTCTGTAAAGTACGGAGATCTTCAACTTTTTCTTCAGAAATTTGATCAGGTAAAAGCCGCAAATCCGGCCATTAAAACCTCAAAAGATTACGGGGCTGGTAAAAATCCGTTTATGGATATTTTGTTCTCAGCATTGATCTGGATCGCCATTTTAGGATTATTCTATTTCCTTCTTTTCAGAAAGATGGGCGGCGGCGGAGGTCCCGGAGGACAGATTTTCTCCATAGGAAAGTCTAAAGCCAAACTTTTTGACGAAAAAGAAAGAATTCAGGTGACCTTTAAAGATGTTGCAGGTCTTGAAGGTGCTAAAGAAGAAGTACAGGAGGTTGTGGATTTCCTGAAGAACTCTGAAAAATATACGAAACTGGGAGGTAAAATTCCTAAGGGTGTCCTTTTAGTAGGGCCTCCTGGAACAGGAAAAACGTTATTGGCAAAAGCAGTAGCGGGTGAAGCCAAAGTTCCTTTCTTTTCACTTTCGGGATCTGATTTCGTGGAAATGTTCGTAGGAGTAGGAGCGTCGCGAGTAAGAGATCTCTTTGCCCAGGCTAAAGCGAAGTCTCCGGCCATTATCTTCATTGATGAAATTGATGCCATCGGACGTGCCAGAGGAAAAAATAATTTCTCAGGCGGAAATGATGAAAGAGAAAATACCCTGAACCAGCTTCTTACGGAAATGGATGGTTTCGGAACCGATACCAACGTTATCGTCATGGCAGCTACCAACAGAGCTGATATCCTTGATAAGGCTTTGATGAGAGCAGGACGTTTTGACCGTTCTATCTTTGTGGATCTTCCTGAGCTGCATGAAAGAAGACAGATTCTGGATGTTCACTTAAAGAAAATCAAACTTGATGACAATGTAGACCGTGATTTCCTGGCTAAACAGACACCGGGATTCAGTGGAGCAGACATAGCCAATTTATGTAACGAGGCCGCATTAATTGCAGCAAGAAATAACCATACTTCAGTAACAAAACAGGATTTTCTTGACGCTGTAGACAGAATCATCGGAGGTCTTGAGAAAAAGAATAAAGCCATTAAGCCTTCTGAAAAGAAGAGAGTAGCCTACCACGAAGCGGGACACGCCACTATTTCATGGTTGGTGGAACACGCTTCACCATTGCTGAAAGTAACGATCGTTCCAAGAGGACGTTCTCTGGGAGCTGCATGGTATCTTCCGGAAGAAAGACAGCTTACGACTACAGAACAGATGCTGGACGAATTATGTGCCACATTGGGAGGTAGAGCCGCAGAGCAGGTGATCTTCAATAATATTTCCACAGGAGCCCTTTCAGATTTGGAAAGTGTAACCAAAAGAGCACAGGCGATGGTAACCATTTATGGTCTGAGTCCGAATATTGGTAATATTTCTTACTATGACAGCTCAGGACAGTCTGAATATTCTTTTGGGAAACCTTATTCTGAAGAAACGGCAAAAAAGATTGACGCAGAAATAAAAGGAATTATTGAGACTCAGTACAGCAGAGCAGTTCAGATTCTTACAGATAATAAAGACAAACTGGATGCTTTGGCCAATAAGCTTTTGGAAAAAGAGGTTATTTTCCGTGAAGATCTGGAAGAGGTCTTCGGAAAAAGAGCCTGGGATCCTGAGCTCACAGAGAAACCTGTTACCAACACGATTCCTGATGTGATAGAGCCTACTGAACAGATTATTATAAAAGAAAAAGAAGGAGAAGCCGGAATTCAGTCCCCTGAAAGTCCTACTCAACTTTAAAATTCTTTATAAAACAATAAATTAAAACCTGACAACAAGAAAATTGTCAGGTTTTTTCATATTTAGAGGCAGATTTTAGGAGTCTATTATAATTAATTTTTTACTTTTGTATAAAGTAGACTAAAAATAAATTAAGTTGAATTTATTCAAGAGGATTGTTAGTAAATTTACCAACCAGCCTGAGGAAGAAGAAAAACCAAGCCTGGAAAAGTTAGGGGACTCGCTGAAAAATGCGGATCTCGACTATAAGTTTGCCCAATTGTTTACGCACTCGGGAGGATTTTTTAATTATTGTGCCGATGAAGCGGAAGCGCTACAGACATTACATCAGATTATAAAAATAGAAGGTATCGGGAAGATATTCTGTTGGGATAAAGAACTGCAAAACTTCTTAAATGTCGTGAAAGTTCCTTATACCTCGGAAATGGAGCACTCAAGTGATGCGGCTTTTATCACCTGCGAATATCTGATCGCATATGACGGAAGGATCATGCTTTCTCATAATAACATCCTTCATTATCACTCATCAAGATTACCCGGTAAGATTATTATCATTGCCAATGTTTCGCAGATTGTCAATAATCTAAACGATGCTATGGGGAAAATAAAGAGAAACGGGAACATTAAGAATCTTACTTCTATCAGCGGCAGCCATTCGAAACTTGATACGTCTTCTCATTCCAATACAAAACTGTTTTTATTGTTGCTGGAAGATTAAGCTTTATTCTAAATTTTAAATTTTGGACAAAAACCTCATTCAAAGAACCCTTTCCGGAATTGTGTACGTTGCCGTTATTATTCTGTGTACAACGCCTTTGGGCGCCCAGCTTATTAACAGCATCTCTCCGGAATCAGCAAAGCAGGAATACCTATATTACGGTTTAATCACATTTCTGATGGCAGTAGGCTCATGGGAATGTGTAAAGATCATGAAGTTTGGAAACAGTTATGAGAAATGGGTTGTTTTTCCACTGGTAGGATTTATCTTTTATATTTTTTCCAAAAGGTATTTTCATCATGATTTCTTTTTTGATTTCAGACTCAGTGAGATTTTGGCTCTGGTCTTAATTGTGGTCGCAGTGGTCACTTTATTCAAGTATCCCAATGAATTATACTTTGACAGCGGAAAACTCATTTTTACGGTTATTTATGTAGCCTTACCCTTCAGTTTTGCGCTGGGTCTGCCTAAGTTCTCAAGTTATGAAGACCGGTTTTCCCTGGAAGTTCTGTTCTTGTTTATTCTCATATGGAGTAGTGACACGTTTGCGTATTTAACAGGAAAGTTCTTCGGGAAGCATAAAATGGCGCCTAAAATATCTCCTAAAAAGACCTGGGAAGGGTATATCGGTGGAGTAGTACTGACTTTGGTATTATCATATTTTGTGGAGCAGTATCATCCTGATCTTCGCGGAAACTGGATGGTGGTAGGATTCCTTGTGGCCGCCTTTGCTCCTGCGGGCGATCTGGTAGAAAGCCAGCTTAAAAGAAATTTCGCAGTCAAAGACAGCGGAAACATTATACCGGGACACGGTGGCGTATTAGATAGGCTTGATAGTTTTTTAATCTGCGTTCCTGTCGTATATTTGTACTTTATTTTAGAAAAATTTATTTAATCTCATGAAATTACACAGAGAATCAAAAGGAACAATTACCGTTGCAACCCTACTGTTTATCATTATTGGTGCGCTGGCTATTTATTTTCTTGAAATGTGGTCATTAGTGATCGTGCTGCCGTTATTGGTGGTGTACAGTTTGGTATTTTGGTTCTTCAGGGTTCCAAATCGTGAAATCCTTGAGCACCGGGAAAATGTTATTGCTCCGGTTGACGGAAAGGTGGTCATGATCAAAGAAGTGGAAGAAGATGAATTTATCAAAGGAAAAGCCATCCAGGTTTCCATTTTTATGTCTCCTTTGAATGTTCATATATGCCGGTATCCTGTTTCAGGAGAAGTCATTTACAAAAAATATCATCCCGGAAAATATCTGGTTGCATGGCACGAGAAATCTTCTACTGAGAACGAAAGAACAACGATTGCCGTACAGAGTCTGACGAACCATAAGGTGGTTTTCAGACAAATTGCGGGCTATGTGGCAAGAAGAATTGTTTTCTACTGTAATGAAGGAGATCATGCTAAGGCGGGACACGAATTCGGGTTTATTAAATTCGGATCGAGAATGGATGTCTTTTTACCGCTGGATACCGAGATTACCTGTAAGATCGGAGATATCACAAAAGGCGGTCTGGATGTGATTGCAAGAATGAAAGATTAGATTCTGTATTAAAATATTAACAGGACTGTTTCGAAGGAAGCAGTCTTTTTTTTAGTTATATTTAAATATGATTTAAAAATAAGCCGATGAAATTTTTCCTTTTAATTTTAATGATCGCCAGCCTCTGTTCATGCACCACGTTCAGCGAGTATTCAAAAGATACAAAAGCAGTGAAATGCGATAACGACAAATGGGATGTCTGTTTTGCCAATGAAGCTTTGCGTTGGAACTATACTTCATTTGGAGGAATATATACCGCAACCTGCAAAAAAGAGTTTAAGAAGCTGAATGTAAAGAATAGTCCCAAATTTAAAAATGTATTATTATACGGGCAGTCATGGGTTTTTCAGGCAGAGTATTACATCCTTCTGAATAATAAAAAAAATCCAGAGATTATATTTTAAAAGATACCTTAATTAACGGGAATAAAATTACAATAGCGGTCAGCAGAAAAATAAAGAACAAGAGTAATATATCTTTTCTCTTAAACGGATTTAATTAAAAGAATATGCTGTGCATTTTCAACCGATATATCAGACTTAAATACTAATTACGGGTATTTACCAGCAGGTGTTTAAACTTGTTTCCATTGTCTTAAGCACCCGATCTCTCATTGTAATACAAAACGAGGCTCTTCTTGTTTTTCTGCATAAAAAAAGAGTACTTCTGTCAGGCTTTGATTCTGCAGAAGTACTCTGATGATTTATAGGGGATTATTTAAATTGTAATGAAGAGACTTTAATCAAAATTCTGAAGCTCTACTAATTTCTGATAAGTGCCCTTCTTAACCATAAGCTCATGGTGTGTTCCCTGTTCCACAATATCGCCTTTCTCCATGACCACAATCCAGTCTGCTTTCTGAATGGTTGAAAGCCGGTGGGCAATGACCAGTGAAGTTCTGTTTTCCATCATTTTTTCCAGCGCATCCTGCACAAATCTTTCCGATTCGGTATCTAAAGCAGATGTAGCTTCATCCAGAATCATGATCGGTGGATTTTTCAGTACGGCTCTGGCAATTGAAACCCTTTGTTTCTGTCCTCCGGAAAGCTTGCCTCCGTCATCACCGATATTAGAATCATATCCTTCAGGTAGTCTTGTGATAAAAGCATCGGCATTGGCAATTTTTGCTGCGGCGATCACTTCTTCACGGGTAGCATCAGGCTTGCCCATTAAGATATTATTATAAACCGTATCATTGAATAATACAGATTCCTGAGTAACCATTCCCAAGAGCTGCCGGTAATTTTTCAGATTTAGATTTTTTATATTCGTTCCATCGATCATAATTTCCCCTTCCGAAACATCATAGAACCTCGCCAGAAGATTGGCAATCGTTGTTTTACCACTGCCGCTCTGTCCTACCAGCGCTACTGTTTTTCCTTTGGGAATACTGAGCGAGAAGTTTTTAAGGATTGCATGGTCTTTATCATAAAAGAATCCGATATTATTAAACTCGATTGAATGATTTAGCGTCGAAATTGAAACCGGGTTGGGTGCTTCATCGATTTTTACATCAGCATCAAGGATTTCCAGAACTCTCTCAAGAGAAGCTTCTCCCTTCTGAACATTGGAGATAGACTGTGACAAACTTTTTACAGGAGGCAATATCTGGAAAAAAATACCTAAGAACACAAGGAAATCTGCCGGAGAAATGCTTTGTTCCACGATAATCTGTTTTCCGCCGTACCAGGCAATAATCAGGAACGTGACTGAACCTAAAAATTCACTCATGGGCGATGCCAGTTCTTTTTTTCTTCCTAACCGTATTGAGCTGTTGATCCACCGCTGCATAGACTGCATGAATCGGGTATCCATTATTTTCTCGGCGCTGAAAATCTTAATCACTTTGGTAGATTTCAGGGTTTCATCAACGATAGAGAAGATGTTTCCCATTTCGTTCTGCGCTTCGTGAGAATCTTTTTTCAGACTTTTTCCGATTAAGGCGATCATAGTTCCCATTACCGGCAGTACCAATAATGAGAAAAGAGTCATCTCTGTACTCAAAAAGAAAAGCGTCACCAGTGTACTGATTAACATAAACGGAGCGTTAATAAGCTCAACTAGGCTGCCTAGAATATTACCTTCCACTTCACCCACATCATTCGACATACGGGACATTAGATCTCCTTTCCGGCTTTCCGTAAAGAAGGAAACCGGTAAAGAAAGGATCTTTCTGTACATGGCCCCCCGTAAGTCCTTGGTAACCCCCACTCGATAATTGATCAGCAAAAATGAACCCAGATATCTGAAGATATTCCGAAGTAAAAACATAAAGGCCGTAATGACACAAAGCCACGCCAGTACGCTGAGTGCGCCATATTCTGTCACTAAACTCTGAACATAATAATTGGCGTATTCTTTGACATAGTCAAAAAAGTCTAAAATGTCACCCGAATAAACAGGTGCCGTACTGTATTTTTTAGCTTCAATGGTTCCGAAAAGCATTCCTAAAACCGGTAAGATGGTTCCTAAAGAAGCAATCTGAAATACGGAATATAAAATATTGAAGAATAAACTTCCGTAGATGTATTTTTGGTGAGGTCTCGCGAACTTTAGTATTTTAATATATTGGTTCATTCAATGAAAAAATTGGATAGCAAAATTACATAATTAAAATGATAAGACGTTTTTTAATAGTCTTTTACTTTACTGTGATAAGTTACCATTTACGAGGATTCGTTACAGTCTTCGGGCAATTAAAAGACATTACTGAAGATTTTGATTTAATATCAAATAAAAACCACCGGAATCAGTGGTTTTCGATAGCATTAAAATTTTATTAAAATCTAACTTTGTCATTATATTTAGGGGCAAAATTCTCTGGAGACAGCTTTTCTAAAGTTGCACCAAAATTATTGATGATCTGGGTGAGATTATCAAAATCCACTACAGTGACATCATCGCTTACCTGATGATAATGCTTTATTTTACTCATGTCTGCCGTAGAAATAGAATGGGCAATGATTTTCTTTTTCACAAAGCTGACGTTATCGGATCTGTAAAATAATTGTTCCTTAGCATAAGGGTCGGGATGTATTCTAAGTCCGTTCACTGCGTTTTTATTAAAAATTCCGGCAAGATCTGAAAACTCATCACCTGTCATGAATACTGCATTTTTACCAAATTCTGATTCCGTTGCCACCATTTCAAAATTAAAAAGGGAAATAAGATTATTATAAATGGGATCCAGAGTCTTATCAGTAGAAATCGCTGTTGAGCCCAGCATCCCTTTTTCCTCTCCGTTAAATGCCATGAAAACCATAGAGAAATCGGGCTTTTTGTTTTTAAAATAGTCTGCAATTCCCACCAGTGTGGTAATGCCGCTGGCATCATCATCGGCGCCGTTATAGATGTTATCGCCGTTTGTTTTACCGGTTGTTCCGATATGATCGAAATGACCGGAGAAACCGAGATATTGATCTGTTTTTCCCTTCTTTATTCCACATACATTGTAGACCGTTTTTCCTTTGTAATTAAAAGGAACCAGGTAAGAATTTCCGGTGCAGTATTCTAAATTATTTTCTTTAAAAAGCGCAGCAATATAATGGGCTGCATTATCATTTTCCGGAGTTCCGATTTCCCGGCCTTTCATTTCGTCGGAAGCCAGGGTAGAAAGTACGGTCCGGATTCTTTCTTCTGATACCTGCTGCGCAAAGGAGAAAACTGAAAAAAGAGAAAAGGTAAGATAGGTAAGTTTTTTCATTTTAAATCGAATTTATTAATAATCTGTCGTAATATAAACGTAAATGTTGCAACGAAATTACTTATTTCTAATAAGCCGAAAGAAATTACTGGCCGGCATAAAAAAAACAGCTCCTAAAAAGAAGCTGTTCTTACTCAAAAAATCGTTGTACGGTTATCGAAGTCTGTCTACAGATTTTACGAGCCTTTCATCTCTCTTGATGTATATGTTTGAAATAATCAAACAGATCACCGCGATCAATGGAAAAACCGGCTCAATACCCTTCTCAGGAAACTGAATTCCTCCGGATAAGTTTTGCAACCAGTAAATCAATACACCAATCAACAAAGCGTTTATAATAATGCTGATGGTATTCAGCAAAATCTGTCTCTTTCTGTTTTTAAAGCTGAATACACTCAGTAATCCAACCAAAACAAGGATCACACAGCCTATATCAAGGATAGGAATAGAAGCTGAAATGATCACATCCTGCCCTGTAACGAACAGAAATACAGCAGCCAAAACTGCTAAAAAAGTCCATATTGTCTGTATTCTTTGTAACATTGAATATTAAATTCTAGGCAAAAGTAGTATAAATTTTGCACAATTCAAAAATAAGTGTAGATTTGCATTATACAATGTACTTGAAAATTAAAAGTCACCGGACTTACTTTTCTTACTCACAATTAATTACATTTTTACATTAAATATGTTTAACATAGAAACGTTAAGGTCAAAATCCGTAACGGAACTGACTAAAATCTTGAAGGATTTAGGCGTTAAAGTTGCAAGAAACAGCAATGAGAATGATAAAATATTTGCTATTCTCGACTTTCAAGCTTCTAACCCTAAAGTATCCAAAGATTATTTCAATACCACAGAAGCGAGTATAACTGCTGAAGAAGCGCCCGCCGAAAAACCAGCGAAAGCGCCTGTGAAGAAAGCTGCTGCTCCAAGGAAAACACCTGCAAAACCTAAGGTCCCGGCGGCAAAAGCGGCTGCAGAACCACAGGAAGCCGCAGAAATAAAAACTGAAGAAAAGGAAATTGTTTCCGAAGAAGTAAAAGCTGAACACCCTGAAGAGGCAAAACCAGCAACAACCACAGATGAAACTTCAAACGCCAACGCAGCGAAGAAAAAAAGAAAAAGAGTTCCTGTAGCGGAAATCGGTAACGCCGAAGCCCCACAGCCTAAAACAGAAGCTCCTAAAAACACAGAATCTCAGGAATCTGCTCCAGCAGAAGAAAAGCCTGCCACTCCTCAACAACAGCCTCAGGCCAGATCTCAAAAGGGACAAAACCAACCGCAAAACAGCGGAAACCAGCATAGAAATCAGAATCAGACTCAAAATTCGAATCAGAACCAAAACCAAAACCAGAACCAAAATCAGAACAGACAACAGCATTCTGAAAGACAGGAGGAACACCACGAGCACAAAAAAGAGTTTAGTTTCGACGGGATGGTAAGCATTGAAGGGGTTCTGGAAATCTTACCTGATAATTACGGATTTTTACGTTCGTCAGATTTCAGTTATATTTCTTCTCCTGATGATGTATATGTATCTACCGCACAGATCAGAAATTTCAGTTTAAAAACAGGTGATACCGTAAGGGGAATTGTGAGACTTCCGAAAGAAGGTGAAAAATATTTCTCTTTATTGAAGCCAACAGAGGTGAACGGACGTGATCTTGCCTTTATTAAAGACCGTGTCGCTTTCGAATACCTTACCCCGCTTTTCCCGGAAGAAAAATTTAATCTTACCGGAAATAATTCTACCATGTCTACCAGAATTGTTGATTTAATTGCACCTATCGGAAAAGGACAAAGAGCCATGATCGTCGCCCAGCCTAAAACAGGTAAGACCATGTTGCTTAAAGATATTGCCAATTCCATTGCTGCCAATCACCCGGAAGTTTATATGATGGTGCTTCTTATTGACGAACGTCCGGAAGAGGTTACCGATATGGAAAGAAGCGTAAATGCGGAAGTGATCGCATCTACATTTGATGAGGCAGCGGAAAAACACGTAAAAGTAGCCAACCTTGTACTGGCAAAAGCACAGAGAATGGTTGAATGCGGACATGATGTGGTGATCTTACTGGATTCTATTACAAGATTGGCAAGAGCTTATAATACCGTGACACCTGCTTCCGGTAAAGTTTTATCGGGTGGGGTTGATGCGAATGCTCTTCACAAGCCGAAAAGATTTTTCGGAGCTGCCAGAAAAATCGAAGGTGGAGGATCATTGACGATTATCGCAACGGCTCTTATTGACACAGGTTCAAAAATGGACGAAGTAATTTTTGAAGAATTCAAAGGAACGGGTAATATGGAACTCCAGTTAGACCGTAAAATTGCGAACAGAAGAATTTACCCTGCAATTGACCTGGTTGCTTCAAGCACGCGTAGAGATGATTTGCTTCTGGATGAGGTGACGTCTCAGAGAATGTGGATTCTGAGAAAATATCTTTCAGAAATGAATCCTATCGAAGCCATGGAATTCGTAAGTAAAAACATCAGAGGAACCCGTAATAACGAAGAATTCCTAATGTCTATGAATAAATAAATTAATAGATTAATATTGTTAAAGAAGTACGGATCTCTGGGTCCGTGCTTTTTGTTTTTGATCAAATGATACATGGGCTGATTTCAGAATAATTAAATTTCAGGATAAAAAATTATATTTATCGAATTGTTATTATTTAATTCTCAATCCGCTGTAGGTCCATATTCAGGCTCCCTTACCTCCTAGCTATCGTATTATAAATTAATATATCAATGTTAAAGATTTATTAAAGTAATCCCCTTTTTTTGAATATGGATTAATTTATGGCTAACTTTGGTTTATAACATTAAAATAATAATTATGTCATTTGAATTACCAAAATTAGCATATGCTTATGATGCACTGGAGCCTACTATTGATGCGAAAACGATGGAAATCCACCATACCAAGCACCACCAGGCATACATCGACAATTTAAATAATGCCATAAAAGGGACCGACTTAGAAGGAAAAACAATAGAAGAAATCTGCCAGACAGGAACTGATAAACCAGCGGTAAGAAATAACGGGGGTGGACATTTTAACCATTCTTTATTCTGGGAAATTTTAACGCCTGGGGGAAGCAATGAACCTGTAGGAAATGTAAAAGCTGCTATCGAAGCGTACGGAGGCCTTGAAAAATTTAAAACTGATTTTTCTGATGCTGCTAAGACAAGATTCGGTTCAGGATGGGCCTGGTTGGTAAAAAATGCTGACGGTTCCGTTTCTGTATCTTCAACTCCAAACCAGGATAACCCGTTAATGCCTGTTGCAGACGTTAAAGGAACTCCGGTTTTAGGACTTGATGTATGGGAACATGCTTACTATTTAAACTATCAGAACAGAAGACCTGATTATGTAGCAGCGTTCTTCTCTGTAGTTAACTGGGATAAAGTGGAAGAATTATTCAATAAATAATTTTTGCTATATAAAATGAAAAGGTTCAGAATTACTCTGAACCTTTTTTATATTTTATCTTTCGACTGTTTGCGTGTAAATCTAACAGCCTTTAATTTATTTTTTTTACGTATTCTTTCTGGACAACTGAAACTGCCGGAAAGTGGTCACTGTAACCTCCGGTGAATCGGTCTCCATCCCATGAACGCAAAGGATATCCTTTCCATTGTCCTTCTTTATTCACCAAATAAGAAGGAGCATAAATCTCAGCCTTGAAAATACTGTAAGTAGGAGTCAGTTTTTCAGGAGAATATAAATTTTTTGAAACAATAATCTGATCGAACAGATTCGGAGCATCTCTGTAAGCAAGAGAAGCTACTCCCGCTTTAAATAATTTATACATTAAATTATAATAAGGATATTTATCAGATAAGTCGCTCGGATCACCCACTGCACTGAGATATTTTTTCAGACTCGGACTTACTGGATCATCATTGTAATCGCCCATGGAGAAAATTTTGATTCCCGGATTTTCAGCAGTTATTTTATCCATTTCAGTTTTCAGTACGGTCGCTGCTGCATTTCTTTTGGCTTGTGAAATCGCTTCACCCCCTCTTCTGGAAGGCCAGTGGTTCATTAAGACAGCTACTTTTTCACCATCCAGCAGGCCTATGGCAACCACAATGTCCCTGGTGTATTCTCTTCTTCCGTCTTCGTTAAAGATTTTAATTTCCCTTTTGTATGAATCTAAAACTGAAAATCTTCCTTTCTGATAAATAATAGCTACATCAATACCCCTTGAATCATAAGAATTGAAATGAACAATTCCGTAATTGCTTTTGGCTAAAGCCGGCTGCTTAATCAAATCTTCAATGACCTGTCTGTTTTCGACTTCGATTAACCCGCAGATGGCAGGGTTATCGTTAGTATATTGTCTTCCCAGTTCTGAAATAACTCTGGCTTCATTTTCCAGTTTCTGGTTGTAGAACTTCGCGCCCCATCTTTTTGGGCTGTTTTCTGTAAATTCCTCTGCCAGGACCTGGTGGCGTATCACTTTTTTACCTTTCAGAAGATCGTCATTCCATTCTCCTTTATAATCTTCAGTTGTTTCCAGAAATTTCAGCGAGTCGACAGGCACACTCCTGTGAAATGCAGGATTGGAAACAGACAATGTTCCGTCTATATAATCTGCTGATGGAACGATGTCCCAGAGGTTTTCTACGTTTAAAAAACCTACAGCAGCCCTTTTTACCTGTTTTTGTTGTGAAAATGCAAATCCGTAGCAAAAAACTGCAGCAGCAATCAGATATTTTTTCATGCTCTTAGTATATTCAAAATTTTAAGGGGTTAAAAGTACTAATTTTATATAAAATACGGTGTTAAAAATATTTAACAATCTGCTCTTATTCAATGTGTGATTTGATGGAAAACAAAAATATTTAACCTGACCGATGTGAAATCAGATAAATCATTTAATATTCTGCCTTAATGATAATAATTTATCTATCATAATGGCTTATCGTACTAAAATATACATAGAAGGCTGTTTTTGCAATCGATGGTAAATAGCATGATTTATTATCGAAATGCTAGTGCGTTAAGAAAAATTAATAGAATAAAATATTAAAAATGTTTGAGTTAATGAAAATAGTTCTAAATTTGTGGCCCCTTAAATAAATTAGGAGTTAAAAATAAGTTTATTATGATTAAAAAACTATCCCTAATCTCTTTGTTTACTTTACTGCCTGCATCTTATTACTTTGCACAAACGACTGTTTATGCGTATGTTAAAGATCAGGACGGTAAGCCTGTAGAGAGAGCAGAAGTAGATCTGGCAGAATCCGACGATGACAAAACTGCGGATAAAATTGGATACTTCCAGTTTGTGGATTTAAAACCTGGCCATTATCTTATTACCGTTACAAAATCAAGCTATGAATCTAAGATTCTGGAATTTGATGTGACGAATGATGAGAAGAGAAAAGACTTAGGTGTGATTACGCTTAATTACAGTGTAGGATCAGATGCAGGAGTTGTCGTAATTGACGATTCTGCCAACGACACAGAAGACGGAGGTTCTGCCATGCAGCCTACTGTGGGACTTTTAAGTTCCGGGAGAGATGCTTTCCAAAATGTTTCTGCTTTTGAATTGGGAGCCTACTGGTTCAGACCGAGAGGGGTGGATAACAGATTTGAGGACGTTGTTTTTAACGGGGTCTCGATGTCTAAAAATGATGACGGAAGAATAGACTTCAGCAATTGGGGTGGTCTTAATGATGTAACCCGGTATCCTTACGAAAATGTAGATAATATTACTCCTTCAGAATATACTTTCGGAAATTTGGGTGGTGTTGTTTATTATAATACAAGAGCTTCAAGCTATAGAAAACAAACTTCATTGGCCTACTCATTTACCAACAGGAGTTATCTGCACAGATTAATGGCGACTTATTCTTCAGGTCTTTCGAAGAAAGGTTGGGCATTTACTTTCTCTGCCAGCAGAAGATGGGGTGACAATGCAATTATTGACGGGGTTTACCAGGATGCTTATGCTTACTTCGGATCTATTGAGAAGAAATTCAGCGACAGACACTCGATTAACTTAACAGCTTTCGGTTCGCCGACTTACAGAGCTTCCAACTCTCCAAACACCCAGGAAGTGTATGATATTATGGGAAAAGACTATAATTCATACTGGGGATGGCAAGACGGAGAAAAAAGAAACTCCAGAATCAGAAAGGTTTTCGAACCGATGTTTATGTTAACCGATTATTTAAAAATCGGTAAAAACTCAAACTGGACCAACACGGTTTCTTACCAGATCGGCAGCGATGCAAGAAGCAGATTAGACTGGTTCCACGCCTCTGATCCGAATCCTACGTACTACAGAAAATTACCGAGCTATGGAATTTATTCGGCTGATGAGTTTAGAGAAAGATCCCAAATTGACTGGGCATCGCTCTATAATGCCAATAATATCAATAAATTTGATATGAACGGAAATGAAAGAGGTGCTGTTTATACCATTGTAGAAGATGTAAATAAAGATAAAACCTTTAACTGGGCATCTCACTTTGACACAAGATTACAGGATAACTGGAAATTGAATATCAACGTCAATTATCAGAACTTAAAATCTGATAACTTTAGAAGAGTTAAAGATCTGTTAGGTGCTAACTATGCTTATAATCTTAATGCTTTTAATAATGATGTAAGATATGATGCTGATAATGATAATGTACAGGTAAAAGAGGGCGACAGAACACAATATTCTTATGAATTAACTAGAAATCACTATTCACTAAATATCTCTTCTGAGGTTGATTTCACAAAATGGAACTTTGTAGCTTCTATCTTTTCTTCTTACTCAGAAGCGTACAGAGAAGGTGATTTTAGAAGTGGGATTTTAAGATTCAGAGATAATTCCAAAGGTAAGAGTGCTGTTTATGATGCTCTGGACGCTGGTATTAAAGGTAAAATTACTTATAAGATCAACGGTAAAAACTTTATCGTTTATAACGGAGCATTTTTCAGTTTGGCACCGACGCTTAACGAGATCTACATCAACCCGAGAATGGTGGATTATGTAACTCCGGGAGTTAAAAACCAAATCATCAATTCTAATGATTTGAGCTATATTATGAGAGGTCAGATCTTGAAGCTGAGATTATCAGGGTACTACACTACGATCAGTAATGCTACTGAAATCTCAAGATACTATGCTGATGTAAATGACGGTACTTTAGGGAATTCATTCAGTACTTTAGTTAACGAAGCGATGAGTGGTGTAAACAAAAGGTACATCGGAGCAGAATTAGGTTTTGACGTGAAGATTACACCTACTTTGAATGCTGTGGGGGTAGCCAGTGTCGGACAGTACAAATACACCAACAATCCTGAGGTTTCAACTTTTGATGACCTGAACGGATTCAGAGGAACAAACGTTTGGGGAAATGCCAATATTAAAGATTATAAAGTAGCAGGAACACCGCAATCTGCCTTCTCTTTCGGCCTAAAGTATAATTCTGCTCAATACTGGTGGGTAGGGGCTTCTGCAAATTATTTAATGGATCAGTATCTGGATTTATCTGCCTTGAATAAGACGCCTTATATGTACACCAATCCGTTAACAAATGATCCTTATCCGGGAGTAACGCCAGAGCTCATCCAACAGATCACAGCTCAGAAGAAATTCGACAACCAGTTTATGCTGAATGCCAATGCAGGAAAATCTTTCCAATTCGGTAAATACAGAATGGGGATCAGTATTTCTGTCAATAATATTCTTGACAACAGAAATTATGTAACAGGCGGATTCGAGCAGGGAAGAAATGTAAACTTTACAGACGCCCTTCAGGATGCACAGAGGGAGACTCCCTACTTCGGACCAAAACTTTGGTATGACAGAGGAAGAACATTCTTTACAAACGTTTATCTAAGATTCTAATACAACTACTATGAAACAATATAATTCAATATTAAAATATATTTTCATTATGATGGCTTCTCTTTTTATCACGGGATGTGTTCATGATGATAAATACGACGAGCCTAATCTGGAGAACTTTCAGTGTGCAGATCTTGTAAAGACCATGACATTGACGGAACTTCGAGCAAAATATACCAATACCGTCTACACTTTCCCGGATAATTCTACAGATGTAGTGGAAGGATATGTTTCCTCTACAGATGAAACAGGAAATATCTATAAAACAATCTATATTCAGGATAAGGTTGTAGATCCTACACAGGGTTTTGTCATCAGTGTAGATATGGTAAGTACGTATACCCAATATCCTCAGGGATCTAAAGTATATATTAAATTGGCAGGTCTTTCATTAGGTACTTATGGTGGTGTAGTGCAGTTAGGTGTAAAAGATCCTACAAGCACAACTTCGGTATTAAGAATTCCTGAAAAAACTGTTCCTTCCAAGGTTTTTAGATCATGTACTATCAGAGAAAAGATTGTTCCCAAGGTTTTAACAATGACCGAAATGGTAAGCTTAAATGATAATCTGATCGGATGTCTGATTAAATTAAATAACGTAGAATTTGACGGCAGATCATTGTGTACAACCTATGCACCGAATGGAGTAACTGTTGACAGAACAATAGGAGAGGGCTGGACGGTTACCAATGGGGTTGGAAAGTATACAAAAACGGCTGTAGTAAGAAACAGCGGCTATGCTTCATTTGCCAATCAGATTTTACCTGCCGGTAAAGGTGAGTTCGTAGGTATTTATAGTAAATTCAACTCAACTTACCAGATGTATATCAATAAGGTTACAGATCTTAATATGACAACTTTCCCTCGTATTGACGGGGTGACTTCAAATCCATGTGAATTCAGTGCAAATGGATTAACCGCAAAAACGGTTGCTGACATCAAGCAAATGTATACTGGTGGAAACTGGGATCAGATTACAGGTGATTTTTACATAAAAGCACAGGTCGTAGCCAATGATGAAACCGGAAACCTCTACAAATATCTCTATATTGAAGATGCAACGGGTGGTTTAAGAGTAAATATTAATAAGGTTGATCTATATCTTGATAACCGTTTCAGATTAGGGAAAGACGTTTATATCAAACTTAAAAACCTTTATGTAAAAAATGTGAATGGCGAGATCCAGTTGGGTGCATTATTCAATAATAACACGCAATTCGGTCAGATCGAGGAAGTAAATATCTACAAGTCTTTCTTTGATACCAATACACCTTCCAGAACAGTAATTCCTACAGAAAGAACAATTTCTCAGCTTACGAATGCCGATGTGGGAAGATGGATTAAAATTAAAGATCTACAGTTCATTGATGGTGACTTAGGGAAGACTTATACAGACGGAAGTGCGACCAGTAACAGAACATTGGAGGACTGTTCCGGAAATAAAGTAACATTGAGAACAAGCGGACTAGCTGATTTCGGAACAAATGCAACGCCAATGAAACCCGGAACAACTGAAATCAAGGGTGGTAAAGGGGATGTCTATGCCATATTAAGTGCGTTTAATGGTACGTATCAGCTATGGATTACAAGATTGGCCAATGTAGATTTGGATAACCCAAGATGTGACGGTACAGTTTACACCCCATTACCGGTCATTTATAGTGATGTATTCGCTGCCGGAGGTTTTAGTTCAGACTGGACGACCGTGAATGTTGCCGGACCTCAGGTTTGGACAACTTCCAATCAGGGTAACGGATCAAATTATTACGCTGTTCTGACGGGTGTTTTAAATAACGTCAACGAAGACTGGTTAATTTCAAAATCGGTAAGTCTGGTTGGAAAAACAAAAGCAGTTCTAAACTTTACGACAGACGTAAGATACTCAGGAAATGCTATTCAGGTATACGCTACAGAAAACTATACCGGAACTCCTGCAACGACCACGTGGGTGCAGTTACCGGCGACTCTGGATACCAACACTGCCGCATTTGGTGATTGGGTAAGTTCAGGAAACGTAGATTTGTCCGCTTTCTCAGGTAAAAACGTGAGAATTGCATTCAAGTATACCTCTACGGCTACTGCTGCCGCCACATGGGAGATTGATGACTTTAAAATTAAAGCACAATAATAATTGACATTTAAAATGATAAAGAAAAGGCGGACTTTGTAGTTCGCCTCTCTTATTGTATTGCAACGTTTACAGAATTTCAGCATCTTTATTTTATCACGACGTATTTTGTCGCCGGGCAGCAATACTTTTGTCATTGAACAACAAAATCAATATGTTATCATGAATAAAGAACATAATTCTCTTGGCCGGGACAATAATTAAAATTATATTTACCTTGTAAACAACACAAAAAAAAAAAATAGAATGATGAAAATACCTCAAATGTGGATGCATTACCATATGTATACCATCAAATCAAAGACATTAATAATAACGAATAAATAAATGCGAGTATGAAAAACTCTACAAGGGTGCACTTTTCGTGTGCACTATTGGTGTATGGTCTGCGCAGGAAGTACTGTGGCAGAAAGATATCAAATCCAACACCCAGGATTTCCTGAGCCAGGTCACTACGACCATCGACGGGCAATACCTAATTTCGGGAAGCAGCATTCAAAGTACGAAGATACCGTCTGGAGGCGGTAAACAGAATAAGGGCTATGAATTTCACCTGGTTAAACTCAACCAGCAGGGCGAAGAAGTCTGGGAGAAATATTTCTCCGGATATAATCATGATTTTTTATCAGCAACAGTTGCGACGCAGGAAGGCGGATTTTTAGTTGCAGGAACCTCGTACAGCAATAAAGGACTGGACAAGAAGGAGGATTCTAAAGGAGGATGTGATTTTTGGTTGATCCGTTTAAATGGCTTCGGTGAAGAAATGTGGCAAAAAACGATCGGCACCGCTTCCGATGAAGAGGCGAGAGCGGTGATCCAGACGACTGACTTGGGATTCTTCGTAGCCGGAAACGTTCAAAACTCAGCCAAAGGGTACGGATCGAAAGACGTTCTGGTGATAAGACTTGATACAAACGGCAAAGAACTTTCCCAGCTCATTTTAGGCGGAAAAGGCCTGGATGAAGTGGAGAAAATGATTCCGACAAAAGACGGCGGGGCTCTGTTAGGCATGTACTCGAGAAGCACAGCCAGTGGTTCTAAGAAAACCGAAAACTTTGGGGAAGGCGATTATTGGATTATAAAAATTTCCAAAGACGGAAAAGTGGAATGGGAAAAGAACTTCGGCGGAAAAGGAGATGATCATTTAAGAACACTGGCACTGACTTCCAGCGGCTATATCGTTGGAGGAGAATCAAGATCGGAAAGATCGGGGAATAAATCTGTCGGGATCACTGAAGGAACGGATTTATGGTTGATTTCTTTAGATGACAGGGGAGAAGAAGTGTGGCAAAAGTCTTACAATTTCAAAAACAGGGATGTGCTGATGGGAATGAGTGTCATTGAGAAAAAAGAGAAAGGAGAAAAGAATAGAGATGTAACGACAGGTATTTTATTGGGAGGTTATACCCAGGCTGAGGGAAGGATGGAAGCTGATGATGAAAAATTCTGGATGCTGTATCTGGATGAGAACGGAAATGAGCAGTGGAGAAAGCATGTGAAAGGTAAGTCTTCTAAAAAAGAGGAACGGTTATCTGATATTAAGCTCAACAGGGATGGCTCAATTATCCTGGCAGGCACCAGCACCGAGGAATTGGGAAAAGAGAACTGGAAAATTGTAAAGCTGGGTGATCAGCAGATTGATCAGCTGATCGAAAAGCAGGATATTAAAATCTACCCGAACCCGGTGTCGGACTATGCGTATGTAGAAATCGGAATGAACTTTACAGAAGCGAAAATTGTGGTGTATGATATGGGCGGAAGACAGTTGCAGAGTTTAAAAACTAAGAATAAGGTAACCAAGATCAATACACAGAATTTAATTCAGGGAGCTTACCTGGTGGTCATAAAAACAGATACGGATAAAACGGCGAATGCTAAACTGATTAAGAAATAAACGAATGAAGAAAATAATTATAAGCTTAGGGATTTTGGTTTCATGTAACATCATGGCTCAATCAAATGATGCAGGAAAAAATATTCAAAACAGATTTCCGACTACACCCGAATCTTTTAAATTTGGAAGTTATGGTAATATACCTGTTGGACTATTCACGGGGAGCCCAAATATTGATGTTCCAATAACAACTTTTAGTTCTGATGATATCACCTTACCAATTTCTTTAAATTATTCTTCTAACGGAATAAAAATAGATGACACTAATGGCTCCGTAGGTTTAGGATGGAAATTTATTAGTGCAGGAATTATTACAAGAATAATAAGGGATATGCCCGATGAATTAAATACTCAGGGGAATATCGACACTCCTGACATTGCTGCGTTAGGATTGAATGATCCGACTGTTATCAGCTATCTGACTTTATGCCAAAATGACGATTTCGATTCTGAGTATGATTTGTATATGGCTAATTTTTCCGGAAAGAATCTAAAATTTATTATTAAAAAGAATGGTAATGTTGTTCAATTAGAAAAATCCGGATGCACCATTACCAGAGCTAATGGAGGATTTGTTATAAAGATTGAGGATGGTACTGAATATACTTTTAATACTGTTGAAAAAGTAAGGAATTTTATGACCAATACGGGACAGCATCACGGTGAGGCGTTGCTCAATACAAGTGCATGGTATCTCTCTAAGATTAAGAATCAGGCTAGTCAAGAAATTAACATTGAATACAATGATGTAAATTTTACATCTACTATCGGGCAATCTCAATCAATAGTTTTCACAAAAGCAAATCAATATAAATACGGTAATCCTACTGCTAGCCCTGATGGTAGTCCGGCATGTCCCACAATCTGTAGTATAAATCAATATTCTCAACCTCCAAACTTGGGATTGATTTCTGATTCTCAACAGAGTGTCTCCGGGAAGCAAATAAAAAAGATATATGACGGAAATGGAAACTACCTTCTTTTTGAATATCATCAGAGAAATGGGGACTACAACCTATTGAAGACAATAAAAAAATACTCATCTGCACAAATATTAGAAAACTTTGATTTAGAATATGATATCACGGCTAATGATAGAGTATTTTTAAAAAGTATAAACGAGACTAAATCTGGAAAAGAATATTCTTTAGAATATATTGGCATTGACTTATTCCCAAATAAGTTAAGTCTTTCCAGAGATATGTGGGGATATTTTAATGGCGCCATTAATAGCAGTCTCGTTCCGGATATTTATGAAAATAATGATCCTAATAAGATTAACTATGGAGGGGCCAACCAAGCTGCTCATGCAACACTTGGACAGATTGGATTGCTAAAAAAAATTATATATCCTACAGGTGGATCGACAAGTATAATGTATGAAAACCATAAATTACAGAAAGTCGTAACAATTCCCGCCCAGCAAACATCTGTCGGCGCTGAAACATTTAACGACAGGACTACATACAGTAGCACATCAGAGACAACTTTCACTCCGGTAATGGACGGAGTTATTCAGATAGGAGGAGGAAATGCCGTGTATACAGAAGGAAATTGTGCAAACTCACCTATTACACAAAACGAGAAACAGCGTGCTGATATCAGAGTTTATAATTCAGACGGAGACATAATTGCCAATGAGACATACTTAACAAATGGTGGGAGTACGTTCAATGTATATGGCCAAAAAAATAAGCCTATCACCATTAAAGCTACAGCAAGATTCGCATGTTCCTACGCATCTGTTCATGCTACCTATTATGTTTCAGAACCTACACAAGGTTATGCAGATAAGCTATTTGGCGGGTACCGTATTGCTGCTACAACTGATGAAACACCAGGCAGCCCGCCCATTACAAAAACTTATGAATATATTAAAAGTGATGGCACTTATTCAATGATTGAGGCATATGCTCCCTATCACATGGCAAATAGAAGCACGGTTTCAATTTGTCAATCTATCAATAATAATTGTGTACCTCCCATTCAGTATTATGATAGTGTTTTAACATCCAGTAATCTGAATCAGTACAATTCACCTAACCCTAACATCTTTTATAGTAGAGTGGTTGAAAACTTAGGGCTCAGAGGAAAGATCATTCATGAATTTGATACCGGTATAGATGAATATGGAAGTGTAGGAGGTGATGGAATATCCGGAGCCACTACATCCAATACAGCATGGAAAAGCGGTCGAGAGCTTTTCACAACCTATCTGGATGGAAGTGGTAATGTCTTCAAAAAAACAGAAAATAATTTTGTTGAAAATACTGCTGAAACTCATGTGAATTATTCTTTAGCAACCAATAAAAAGTTTGATAATCCCGGAAATAGTACAGGCTTAGGGCAATTTGATAATTTAGATTATGTACTCTACAAAAATATAAGTCGTTTTTCTTATCTGAGCAATCAAAAGACAACAGATTTTTTTAATGGAACTCCCGTAAGAACAGAAACGGAATATTTCTATGACAATCCTTCTCACCAATTAAGTAAACAAAAAACGACGGCATCTGATAGTACTGTTTATGAAGCATTGTACAACTACGCCCACGAAAAAGGCAACCAGTTAATGATTGATAGAAATATGATTGGCATTCCATTGGAAACAACGGCGACCCAGACCATTGGAGGTGTTACCAGGACTCTCACAAAATCGGAAACCCTATATCCCACCTCACTTCCCACCTCGCAAACAGGAAATCTGGTATTGCCATTATCATCAATATCTTACGATGTACTAAACAATGCACCATCTACAGATGTGAAATTTGACAAATACGATGAAAAGGGGAATATCCTTCAATATACCACAAAAGATGGAGTTCCTGTTGCGATTATCTGGGGGTATCATAAAACTGTACCTATTGCTAAAGTTGAAGGAATTACTTATGACGGGCTTACAGCATTAGCTTCTATAACCGGAATTGTTTCTGCTTCCGATAGTGATGCAGTTGATTCAAGCCAGGAAACTTCACTTCTGAATGTATTAAATGATTTCAGAAAAGCTTCAGCATTATCAGACAAAAAGATATCAACGTATACATATGATCCTTTGATTGGGGTAACCACAATAACGCCTCCAACAGGAGTACGCGAAATTTATCTGTATGATACTGCAAACAGATTGAAAGAAATGAAAATCAGAGAAAAAGATAATACCGGCGCTTATATACTGAAAACAATGAAGCAGTTTAATTATCACTACAAACAATAACCACACAAATAATGAAAAAACAATTAATAAAAAAAACATTATCCATATTTGGGTTTCTGATCGCCGCAATAGCATATTCACAATCAACAAATGAAAATTATATACAGTCTAAAACCTGTTTGAATGAGGATTGTACCAGGAAATCTGAGGTTGTTACCTATTTCGACGGTTTAGGAAGAGCAAAACAAATCATCAGCGTAAAATCTACTCCATCAGGAAAGGACATGGTGACTCCTGTGACATATGATGCATTTGGCAGACAGGTAAAGGAAATATTGCCTATTCCTGTTGCTACGCAGAATTCATTAATTCATTCGGGGATCAATGATGAAAACGCCGCCAATTCTTATTATGGCATTACCAATGCTTTTACAGAAAAAGAACTTGAGAAATCTCCGTTAGACAGAGTTTTACAACTGGCAGGCCCCGGAGAAGCATGGAAATTGAGTTCAGGGAAAGTCCAAAAGTTTAAATATGAAACGAACACAGGAAATGAAGTCAAGAAGTTTTTGACGAGTACTTCTGTTTATACTGTGAATGGCATTTCGAGTACGGTGTCAGCCTTGTCAGTTTCAGGGAATTACGATGCTGCAACATTGTACAAAAATACCGTAACTGATGAAGATGGAAATCCAGTCATTCAGTTTCAAAACAGCAAAGGTCAAACATTATTAGTCCGTAGAAACGATGGAACTCAAAATATCGACACCTATTATGTTTACAATGAGTACAATCAGCAGGCATTTGTAATTTCGCCAAAAGCCTTAAAACAGATTGAACAGAATGCTAATGTGATTACAGATATTGTTTTAAGTGAACTGTGTTATCAGTACAAATATGACGGTAGAAATAGACTGGTAGAAAAAAAAGTACCCGGTAAGGATTGGGAGTTCTTAGTGTATGATCAGCAGGATCGGTTAGTTTTGGCGCAGGATGGGATCCTCAGGACAAATATCAATAATTTTGGAAGCAAGGGCTGGCTTTTTACGAAGTATGATGAATTTGGAAGAGTAGCCTATACAGGCTTTTTCTCCAATACAGCCTCTAGACAGGTGATGCAGAATGCTTTAAACAGCATGTCTGCAAACCCTTATAATAATGAAAAGCGCAGTGCGGTGCCCTTTAACCTGGCAGGTGTAAATGTGTATTATGATAAGAAAGGCTTTCCGACAGGCAGCATCACCATTCTTACGATTAATTACTATGATACTTACCCGCCGGAAACAGAAACGGTACCCACTACCATTTTAGGACAGTATACGCTGCAAAGTACATTAGGAGTAAGTGATGATGCATCCACAAATAGTTTTCTGACCTCATCATATGTACGAAATATCGAGGATGCAGACTGGACGAAAACTTATACTTATTATGATTCCAAAGGAAGAGTAATTGGTACACGAACAAGGAATCATTTAGGAGGATATACGAATAAAGATTTTAAGCTAAACTTCACCGGTTTATCTGAAGAAAGCTATACATATCACAGAAGAACGCGTGTCTCTCCTGAAATCGTGGTAAAAGAACGTGTGATCTATGATGATCAGGAAAGATTAGTAAAACATTTCCATCAGGTTGATAACAAGCCGGAAGAACTGTTAGCTGAAAACAGTTATGACGATTTATCTCAGCTGATCCAAAAAAAAGTAGGAAATACGTCAGGCACTCCTATACAGTCTGTAGATTATACTTATAATATCAAAGGTTGGCTTACTTCGGTTAATGATCCTTCCAATCTTGGAGGAGATCTTTTCGGAATGAAGATAAAATACCAAAATCCTGAAGATCAGGATTACGGAATTGCCAAATACAACGGAAACATCTCTGAAATAGACTGGAAAACCCAGGTAGGTGATAATAATTACAGAAGATACACATATAGATATGACGCTTTAAACAGGCTTACAGACGGTATTTTTCTTACCCCTTCCCTGGCATCCAATACCCAAAACCACTATTATGACGAAAAGTTAACTTATGATGTTAATGGAAATATCAGAACCTTAAATAGATTTAAAAATCCCCCTGTTGGAATTACAACTCCACAGCAGATAGATGAATTGAGTTACGTATACGATCAGTCTGATCTGTCCAACAAGCTTATCAAAGTAACAGATGCCAGGGCCAATTCTTACGGGTATCCCGCCGGTGGAAACACAATAGGCTATGATATCAATGGTAATATGACCAGTCATCTGGATAAAGGCATTACCTCTATACAATACAATTATCTAAATCTTCCAAAGCAAATTATATCTTCTCAGGGAAATACTTCCTATATTTACAGAGCAGATGGGACAAAAGCGAAGAAGATCTTTGGTACTACTTCCACAGATTACCTGGACGGTTTCCAATATGATAATGAAGTATTAAAATTCTTTCCGACTTCAGAAGGCTTTTACAATTTTGAAAGAGGAGAATATGTTTACCACTATACAGATCATCTTGGCAACATAAGATTAAGCTACAGTGCCGCTGATGGTGGTGGTATTGCTGTATTGGAAGAAAGCAATTATTATCCTTTCGGATTGAAGCATCAGGGTTATAATGATGGGTCTTTGCTAAATGATTTTGGGACAAATTATCATTATAAGTACAATGGGAAGGAGTTGCAGGAGGCGGGAATGTATGATTATGGGGCAAGATTTTATATGCCGGATATTGGTAGATGGAGTGTCGTGGATCCGCTGGCTGAGAAGTATTCAAGTATATCAACTTTTACATATGTTGCTAATAATCCAATAATTTTTGTAGATCCGGATGGAAATGACATTATAATTTATTATATGAATTCAAAAGGAAAGATGGAGACATATGATTATAAATACGGTACTCAATACAAAGGAACAAATAAATATGTTCATGCTTTTCATAGATCAGCAAATGCTTTAATTAAATCAGGTGCAGGTAATATTCTAAAATCTCTTGAAAGTAAATCTGAAAAAGTATGGGTCAGGGGAGATAATTTAAAAAAAGGAGAAAGTCCTGATTTTAATCCTGCAACAATGACAATACGATGGTCACCTACAACAGGAGTAGACACGGATGGTAATGCTGATTTAACCCCAACAGAAGTTCTTAATCACGAAATGGATCATGGATTAGAATTTATAACTAATACTGACAAATTTTATAAAGACCTGAATACACCAGACAAAAAATATGGCAACAAAGAAGAAAAAAGAGTTATTACTGGTAGTGAACAGTCAACAGCAAGAAAACTGAAGAGAATTAAAAAGAATGAAACAACTCGTACGAATCATAATGGTAATTTAATACCAACAGCAGGAATTACAACAACTAAACCTCCAGCTATAGAAATACAAGAAGTAATAATTAAAATTAAAAAGAAAAAATAATGTATAAATATTTAATTATAGCAGTTAATCTTTTTTGGTGTTTTACACTTCTATCTTGTAGTAAGAATAATACTTACGGCAAACTAAATTTTATAGACTTGAGAACTCAAACAGTTATAGATGTTTCTTGTGAACAACTGAAAATAGAATATGTTACTAAAAAGAAAGATCTTAATAGACAAGAATCACAAAAGCTGTTACAGCTTTTTACCAATCTTAAAAAAGCTGATGCAGATTGGAAAATAAATGCAAGAATATTTGGTTACATAAAAGAAGGTTCTGGTAAGATTGAATTTTGTATGGGGAACAATATTATTAATATTAATGGAATTAATTATTTTGTTAATGAAAATCTTCGTAATTATATTTTAATAATAACAGCAATTAAATAGCTGATGTTGGACTATTTTATTTATATACTCTTTTAGAAAAATATGTTTATCAGTCAAATTTAATTCTCTCAAAAGGTTATTCAGATAGTGAACTAAAAGGTTTAGAACCTTATGTTTTATTTAATATAAGAGAAATACCACTGCAAATTTGGTCAACAGTATTAGATAATCCTTCTGCAACACCTTCGCAAATTAATTTTACTGAAGCAATTAGACCTAGAGATGGATCTGTAATTCAATGTGTGATAATTGTAAAACAACTTTTAATAAATAATATTTTTGATAACAGAAATAGAACAAGAAACAATGGATATGGATTGGTTTTTTACGGATGGTGAATATGTGGGATTTATGGCCTCTGGTGGTGGAAAGTTACCCGATTCAGTAGCTGAATCCGAAGAAAAACGTCAAATATTAGCACGTTATTTTAGAAACTTACCAGAAATATCAGAAGCTGTTATTAGTCCTGAATTAAATAATATATTAATTAAAAGTAAAAAATCAGCATCAGGAGTTAATGAAAGATATTTAGAAGACTATGTATTTATGACAAAAAAAGGGCTATACTCTTTTGATAAAGTTATTCTAAATGATTTTCTAGACCCTCACTATCATTTAGTTGCTAGTCCAAAAACTCCATTGAAATTAAAAGAGCTGCCACATGACATATTGGATATAGTTATTGGAACACAATATAGCAATAAGCTTATGGAAGTTCAAGCAATTAATAGATTAGAAATTAATTAAAATAACAAGCCACTCGTTTGGAGTGGCTTGTTATTTTATAAAATGCTTTGCAACTTAGTTTGTTTTAGAAAAGCATCAAGAAGAGCGAAGACGTGTTGTCTGTCGTTTTCTTATAATTTTTGTATATCTAAATTTTAGAGACAATATTTTATCCAGTAGAATATCCGTAGATCCTACGAGATAATCCAGAGACACTTACAGGGTTCTGACAGGTTGCATGGTAAAGATGCTACCATGGACCCATCAGGGTATGAGCCAGGAACTGCAGGAAACATGAATGTATGATTATGGAGCATGATTTTACACACCTGATATTGGATGTTGGGAGATGTTGATGAATTTGCGATAGTGTCTACTAACTGTGTAAGTTAAAAGGTTATTCTGAAAACTATTGCCTTAAAAATGAAAATCAGAGACTAGAATAAAAAAACCACAACTTTTCGGTTGTGGTTTTGTATCATTGAGCTCAACTTAAATTTCATCATACATCCAAATCCCGGACACCGTAAGCAATGTCAGTCCCGGTTGTTTTTCTCCATAGCTGAAGATGCAGATGTATTTGGAATTACAGAAAATGCAGTCGGTTCCGAAATATAAGGTAGGCAGGTTACTGACCGTTAATTTCCCAAAGTGAATCATGTTTTGTGAGGTCTCGGAAACCACTCTGTTCTTCAGTAATTCATCTCCGGATAAGACTTTAGCTTCATGATAGAGCTGAATGACAGGAAAACCTGTTTCATAAGGTGTGATTTCAACTGTATTTTCATGACCACAGTCGCAGCAGGAGAACTGTACCACAGCAGATGGAATGATCTCGTCATTGCTGAAATTGCTTTTAGCAACAGGAGCCTGCTTTAAAAGGCTTATTTTGTTTGATATTGAATACATCTGAATTATTTATTACTGAATTACTGTGCCCGCTAGATTAGGATATTTTCCGCTCGGACTTTTTTTGATAGTCACTTTTACGTAACCTTCCTGAGCCAGTTTGTTCCATGTTTTCTGATATCCTGTTGTAATGTCAACCGGGATTTTCCACATAGTCTGTTTACCCTTACCCACCTGTCCGAACCACGGAATAATATCTGCAGTCTGACCTCTGAAAGGTAGAAGATTATTTAAGACTTCAATTTCATAATAAAAATCATATTTATCCTCCGGCTGATTAAGGGCCCGCTGTGTAAAGGTATAGGTATAGCCATTAATGATCGGACTTGTAAAACTGCCTCCCAGAGTAGGGGTGCCTGTTCCTGTGTAATTTCCAACAGCTCCGCTGTAGCGGTCGTACTTTTGCCCGGCAGTGAAGGTGATATCATCTTCAATATTGTATCCTCCGTTGGCGGGGGGCCAGCCACCGTTTAAGTTGTTGTTTTTGAAAAGTGTCTCCAGCTCACTCCATTTTCCCTGTCTGTACAAATCAAATGCCTGGTCTCTGAGGGCCTGGCTTACGGTTCCGTTCGTATCATAGGTTGCAGCAAGTTCATCAGCATTTTTGTAAAATACGCTCGTAACATCACCGGGCGCTTCCCCCGTGTTTTCATCCCGGTCGGAGCTGCAGGAGACAGAAAAGGTAAAAGTGGTTAAAAGTAAAAGGTACTTCAGGTAGTTTTTCATTGATAAATTCATGGTTTAATTGTTCGTTATCCTACTCGTGTGGCTTTTCGGTTCCGCCTTATCTTAGATGATGGTTTGTTTAAAGAATAATCTTCCGCCTTTTCATGTATGATCATGATGGTGAAAGGCTCTCTACAACGGTACAATTTGAAAAATATCAATGCGATAAAATTAAAATAAAAATGTCAGATAATCATGAGTTTTTATAAATAAATGAGATTGTTCCACCGCTCAGCACGATAGTCATACCTTACATGGATAATTTTATCGAAAAAGGTTTCCAGGTTTGAACAATAGCAGCTTAACTTCATAAAAAAATCCCTGTCTCAATACTGAAACAGGGAATATTTATTTAAGATTAATTCGGTTAGAAAGAAACTTCATTGACCTCTTTTCCTCTCTGGAAGCTCATTGTTTTCTGGCTTCCTTTATAAGCAATGTTAACCAGGTTAACCTGTTTTGGAAAAGCGCTTAAAAGGATCGTGTTTTTAATCTTTAAGGTATTAATATCAGAAACGCCTCCGGTTTCGAAATATACCCATACGGTTTCTCCGCTTACCTGACTTCCGGTGAATGTTATCGTTTTTGGAGAGCCATTTACATACACGTCAAAATTATTATTTACATATTTTTTAACCTCTGCTTCAAATCCGGCGGTATTCGCATTGATTTTTATGGCGTCAGAAATATGATTGGTATTCATCTTTGTGGTAAACTTTAATGTCTTGCTTCCATCTATATAATCCACTTTTGTCATCGAAGAGAAAAAGTCTACATTCATAAAACTCATCAACATAAAAAATGTTAATATTCCTAAGATATATAAAAGTCTTTTCATCTTACTTAATAGATTTACAATCATGATTGCTTTTTATAGGTCACAAATAATATGCCAATTAAAAATTAACATTTACGGAGTATTTATCATAAAATGCCTTGATATGGGCCACCGCTTCATCGGCAGTATCTACCACGCGGTACAAATCAAGATCACCTTCAGAGATCATTCCTTCTTTTAATAAGGTCTCTTTAAACCAGTCCAGTAAACCGCTCCAGAAATCAGTTCCTACCAGAACAATCGGGAATCTTCCGATCTTATTGGTCTGGATAAGGGTCAACGCTTCAGTAAGTTCGTCTAAGGTGCCAAATCCTCCCGGCATTACGACAAATCCCTGAGAGTACTTTACAAACATCACTTTTCTGACAAAGAAATAATCGAAATTCATGGAATACGATGTATTGATGTAAGGATTAAAATGCTGTTCGAAAGGAAGATCGATATTCAAACCAATGGATTTCCCCTTTGCATTGAACGCGCCTTTATTTCCGGCTTCCATAATTCCGGGACCTCCTCCGGTAATAATTCCGAAGCCGATCTGTGTTATTTTTTCCGCAATTTCTACTGCCATCTCGTAGTATTTACTTTCAGGCTTTAACCTTGCAGAACCAAATATGGAAACACACGGCCCTATCTTGGCCAGCTTTTCATAGCCGTCTACAAACTCCGCCATTACCTTAAACACCATCCAGCTGTCCTTCGTAATGGTTTCGTCCCAGGCTTTTTGCTTCAGACTGTTATGAAGTTTCGTCTCATTTATATCAAATTCGGGATTGATTAAGCTTTCGTCTCTTCCGTTGATTTCCATCAATAATTATTTAAAATGTTTTTCGGCTTCTGTTACAGATTCCGGTCTCCCGACATCGATCAGGATGCTGTCGTGTACAAATCCGTGGATATGTTCCGTCAGCATCAGATCCAGATATTCTTCCATAACAGAAAATTTGCCTGTTCTTTTTATTTTCTCAAAGATCGTAGGATTGATGCAGTGAACGCCACTGAAAGCCAATGCCCTGAATCCTTTATTGAATTCGGCAAGCCTCTGTTCGCCGGTTTGTACATTAAGCCAACCTTTTAAAACCATGTCATCGTTGAAAAGCAGTTTTCTTGAACTCTCTCTGTCTGAAACGGCTAAAGTAGCAAAATCTTTCATCTTTTTATGATATTCTGCCAGCCTGTTGATATTTATATTGGTGAGAATATCAGCATTCATGATTATAAAATCTTCCCCATGATCCAGAAACCTTCTAGCAAAAATCAAACCACCTCCTGTTTCAAGAAGTTCATCAGACTCATCGGAGATTTCAATATGGCAGCCAAAATTATTATTCTGCTTTAAAAAATCAAGTATTTGATTTCCAAAATGGTGGACATTGATTACAAAATCCTGTATCCCGAAACTTTTAAGATACATGATATTCCTTTCCAGAAGCGGAATGCCATTTACCTTAGCCAATGCCTTAGGATGATGATTGGTAAAAGGTTTAAGGCGTGTGCCTTTCCCTGCTGCGAAAATTAAGGCCTTCATAGGATGTGAATCATAAATTGTTGGTACTGAGTCATAGAAAATTTAGGCATGATATGGGCAACACGTCTCATAACTTATCATTAAGTTGGTGCTGTTCGTCATGGTGAAGGCTGATTTCCACTTTTTCACCATATTTTTCTTCTATGAAATGAGCAATTTTTATAGCAGAATAAACAGAGCGGTGCTGTCCGCCAGTACATCCGAAGTTGATTTGCAGGTTTTCAAAACCTCTTTCAAGATAGTTGTCGATATTGATGGAAATCATGTTTTTAACCAATTCTAAAAATTTCGGCATCTCGGTCTTGGTTTCCAGATATTCCTGAACGCCGATGTCATTTCCCGTCTGAATTTTGTATTCCTCAACTCTTCCCGGATTCAGAATTCCACGGCAGTCGAAGGTAAAACCGCCTCCGTTGCCGGTATCATCTTTTGGAATTCCTCCTTTTTTATACGAAAAGCTGTGTATATCGATGTGTAGCATTATTTTTTATTTTTAATTATTTTGAACCATTAAACCTATGGTTGAATTCTGTCAAAAGACCTGTATTTCTTAAGACACTTAATATTTTAAAATTTCTTCAATTTTTACTGCGGTTTTTTTTAAACTCAATTGCCTGATTACTTTTTTAAGCTCAGGATAATCTTTCATCTGTTCCCAGTCTTCGGAAAACACCGTAATATTTTCGATTCCTTTTTCAATACTTAAAATAAAATGAGATTTCCTTTGAATCAGACCTCTGAAACCGTACGCTCCTAAAACCTGGAGAAATCTCATCAGTTGAATTGGTTTCACCGATTTTCTTAGTTGATTCTGATCCTCTGTACTTTCGAATTGCTGAATGTAATAGGTAAGCATTTCTTCTTTAAAATGTTCCGGGAAGTTGGCTTTGGCCTGGAACAGGAAAGAAATAACATCATACATCAGGGGACCTTTCATTGCAGACTGGTAATCTATGAATGAAACCCGGTCATCATTATCCACCATAATATTTCTCGCCTGAAAATCACGGATCATGATCCCTTTAGGTTCAAGACTCTCAATAAGAGATGCAATGTTTTTAAATTCTTTCAGGAGCGTAGATTTATGGTATTCCAGCTCCAGCACATCAGCAATAAAGTTTTTGAAATAATATAAATCATGAATGACCGGCAGATCATCGTAGTTCTCATATTCAAAGGTTTTACTGTAGTCTATGGCGTTGCGGGTTTCCATCTGCAGTCTAAATAGTTTTTCCAGGGTCTGTTTTACTAAAGATTTAGTTTTCCCGGATAATCCGTCCTCTGAAATAATTTCTGAAAGAGTATGTTCTCCCAGAAATTCCTGAATATACATCTTTCTGTCTTTAGAAATATCAAAAATGGCAGGTGTATTTAAGTGGAGGCGTGAAAAAATTTCAGAGTAATATAAAAAGCTTTCATTCTCCTGAACGTTTTCATTATAAGTAATAATATACTGCTGATCGTCAGATTTAGCCCAAAAATTAACCCTAGCGGAGCCGCTTTGAGCTAAAATTTTAAATCCAGATGGCTTTTTACCTGTAAAGTTTTCAAAAAATCTTTTTGCGTCGTCGGAAATCATAGTCGGAAACAAATATAGTAATTTACAAGCTAATTTTTATATTTGCATATGCTAAAGGACTTTAAGCCGGTTTTAGGAATTCTTTTCAGATTCATCATGATGTATCTGGTATTGCTTTTTGCCTACCAGTTTTACCTGAATTCTTTTGAGAAGTCAGGTCTTGATCCGTTTTCCCGACTGATTGCAGAACAGGTAAGACATATTCAGAATTTTATAGGCTTTCCAACCCGGTTATACAATGACGTAACAGGGTCGCAGGTATGGTTTTACGTGAAAAATGGTTATGCAACCCGGATGGTGGAAGGATGCAATGCGATTTCTGTGATGATACTTTTTCTCTCTTTTATATTCGCATTTTATAAAGGCTCGAGAACTTTTATTTTTGCTTTTGTAGGGCTTATTCTGCTATATATAATGAATCTGCTTCGTATTGTAGGGCTTAATGTGGTGATGACAGATTACAAACAATATGGGAAAGCAGTACATGATTTTGTGTTTCCTGCTGTTATTTACGGAAGTGTGGTCGTTCTTTGGCTGGTCTGGATAAAACTCTTTGCTTTAAAAAATGAAAATTCTTAATTGGTTCTTCATATTCGCAGGGCTCTGCGGGCTCATTGGGGTACGTGCCTTAGAAGGAAGTCTGTTTTATGATCCTTTTCTCGATTACTTCCATGAAGTCGATAAAAATCTGCCGTTTCCGTCTTTTGAATGGGGGAAGCTGATCCTGGGTTATCTTTTCAGATTTAGCTTAAACCTGTTTTTCTCATGTGTCATCATTCACTTCATGTTTAAAAGTAAGCAGTGGACGATGCAGGGAGCTATTTTAATGACGATCATTTTTGTTATTACTTTCCCGATTTATCTGTACTGCATTGCTGACAGATTTGAGATTGGTTATCTTTTCTCGTTTTATATGAGAAGGTTTGTGATTCAGCCTTTAATTTTGTTATTGATCATTCCAATGTTTTATTATAGAAAACAGACGCAGCTTGCCAATAAGCCTGGAGAATAGATTAGAGATAAAGTTATTCTGAATGAAGTGACTGTTGCTCTATAAGTGATTTAAAGTCGTTCATGTTATCCTGCGGTATGTTTATCTACACAGGTCACATTTTCAGGAGTCCATGTCACTCTTTTCACAAAATCTTTTTCGCGGACCGGGCAATTTTCAATCTGACAGATAGGGCAGGAGATGGGTTTGCAGTCATCCATATGAAAATTAAATTCAATGCTTCTTTTGATGTTTTCTGCTAAAAGAATAATCATCTTTTCCATTTCATTATGAGCTTCACGAAGGCTATAGTACCAGGGGAGCGTAATATGGGCGTCAATATGAAGGGAAGCCCCGAACTGCTGGATTTTCATGTTGTGAACGTCGATCCATTCCACTTTTCGGTTATCTTCTAAAACCTTAATAATCTGATTTAAAAGATCAGGATCCTGCTCGTCCATAATGCCGCTCAGGGACTTCCGGACAATCTTGTATCCTACATAAATGATGTAAAGCCCGAAAGCTAAGGCTACGACAGAATCCAGCCAATAGATTTTTGTAAAGTAAACGACAATTAAGCTGATGACCACACCCAAGGTCGTCATGGTGTCTGACTGAAGATGTTTTCCGGAAGAAATTAAGACCAGTGAGTTTTCATTTTCTCCTTTTTTGATGGAGATATATCCTAAAATATAATTTACAACGGCGGTCGCTGCAATGATCCAGATTCCCCAGTCAAGCTTATTTAAAACTTTTCCGGTAATTAAACTGTTAATCCCCTCATAGATGATCATAATCCCGGCAATAGCAATCAGAGCACCCTCTATTCCTGAGGTGACAAATTCTACTTTTCCATGTCCGTACGGATGTTCTTCATCTTTGGGTTTCGCTGCCAGATAAAGCGAATATAATCCCATAAATGCACTGATGACGTTGACAATGCTCTCCATGGCATCTGAGAAAACAGCATCAGAATTGGTAAGTTTCCACGCTGCAATTTTTCCAATAAAAAGGACAATGCCAAAAACAGCAATAAGTTTCTGAAAGGCTAATTTATCTTTTTTATGAGTTTTCTGAACGTTCATAGATTTGATAAAAAAAAGAATCTCAATTCTGAGACTCTTTTTTATTTTGTTAGTTTAAACTAAGTTATTTGATGCTAAGTATTCTGCGATCTGTACTGCATTTGTGGCAGCTCCTTTTCGCAGATTGTCCGCCACAATCCAAAGATTCAGCGTCTTGGGCTGGGAGAGGTCCCGTCGGATCCTTCCTACAAATACTTCATCTTTCCCTTCTGAATACAAAGGCATCGGATATTCATTGTTTTTCACATTGTCCATTACGACAACTCCCGGCGTTTCAGACAGTATTTTTCTGACCTCATCAAGATCGAACTCATTCTCAAACTCAATGTTTACACTTTCAGAATGGCCTCCCTGTACAGGAACCCTTACTGCAGTTGCGGTTAGATTAAAAGTGTCATCACCCAGAATTTTCTTAGGCTCCTTCATTAATTTTATTTCCTCCTTTGTATAGTCATCATCGGAAAAAACATCACAGTGTGGCAATGCATTTTTAAAAATCTGATAAGGATATACTTTTGCGATAGATTCATCACCATCGATCTCCCCGTTTAACTGATCTACCGCGGCTTTACCGGTTCCGGTTACCGATTGATAGGTAGATACAATCACTCTTTTTAAATCATATTTTTTATTCAGAGGTCCTAAAACCATCACTAACTGAATCGTAGAACAGTTTGGATTGGCAATGATCTTATCTTCTTTGGTCAATACATCAGCATTGATCTCAGGAACGACCAGTTTCTTATCCGGATCCATTCTCCATGCAGAAGAATTATCGATCACGGTAGTTCCTGCTTCAGCAAACAGGGGAGCAAATTCAAGAGAAGTGCTGCCGCCAGCTGAGAAGATGGCGATATCCGGTTTGGCAGCTATAGCGTCTTTCATGCTTACAATCGTAAATTCCTCCTGTTTATACTTCACCTTTTTACCAATAGATCTTTCCGAAGCTACCGGAATTAATTCTGTGATAGGGAAGTTCCTTTCTTCTAGAACTTTAAGCATAACTTGTCCAACCATTCCTGTTGAACCGACTACAGCTACTTTCATTGATTTAATTAAAAATTATTTTGTTAATATATTTATGCCCCGAAGACTCTTGCCCAAGGGAACGCGAATGCAAATAAGCCCACCGCAATAAGTCCCATTATTACAATTCCCAGAGAAATTGTAGGGTTTACTTTTACTTTTTTGTTGACAACCGTTAACAAGACAGCAGCGATTAACATTGAAAATGGATGTTCTACATATTGAAATCTCAGCGCGGAATTCTTCATGACTTCACCCATATTTAATCCGTTTGTAAAATTAATGATCAACATAACGAGTCCGATCAAAAATTGAACGTGGAAGAAGATCATGGTGAATAACGTTGTTTTCTTTAAAAACTTATTCACTTTTCCGCTAAATCCAAACATTGTCGCCAAAAGCGCAATCACAAATAATGAAGTTAAAAGGAGTTCCAAATACCCAAATCCTTTGTGAGCACTAAGCAAAATCTTGTAAAAATCCATATTTAGTTTTTTTTGTTTTTTCTGACACAAATATAGCAAAAATCCCGGCGAAAAGCCGGGATTGATATGTATAAAATCTAATATTTTAATTCATTAGAAGTTGAATGACAGGTTAGCAGCCCATGTTCTTCCGAATCCGAAGAATACTCTGTTACCAGTAGCTACGCCTTTATACATTCTACCTGCTTCTTCATAAGTTTTACCAAGATCAGGATCTCCTGCTGTAGTAATTTTATCATTACCAAAAGTATTAGTAGCTCCATCCTGAATATAAGTAGTATCAAACAAGTTATAAACGTTAGCTCCAATAGTGAAGAACTTAGAAGTATCCTTTAATTTGATTTTATATGAAACACCTATATCTGTTAGGTTATAGTCAGGTAATTTTATTACACCTCTGTCTTGATTTGCAATATTTGAGAAAGTAGCAATGTCGATAGAAGAATATAACTTACCTACAAATCTCCAACCTGCATAAATACTTAAATCTTTTACTGGCTTGATGGTCGCACCTAATGAAGCCGTCATCTGTGGAATACTGTTGCTGCTTGTTCCTCCTACTTTTACTTTATCAAGATATAAAGTTGTTGTATTTGAATCTCCAGCTATTGTTAAAGGATTGTTATTTCCGTCAAATGTTGTTCCGGTAGCATTTCCTTCATAATGATAATCTCCCCAAGAGAACATACCGTTAAATTCTAAGAACTTATTAAGTCTGTATGTTCCATCAACTTCAACTCCTTGGTGAATTTCGGTAATTCCGTTCATTTCTGCATAAGCATCTGTTACATCAGCAACCTGGATCGTTCTTCTTAAAGCTCTATCTTTCCATTGCGTTCTGTAAACGTTAACATTTGCGCTGAAATTTGAAGATCTGAATCCGTACCCAACTTCAGCAGAGAAAATTTTCTCATTAGTTAACTGAGGGTTTACCACCTGCTGGTTGCTTGGGTATACAGTATTCATGAAAGGTTGCTTGCTGTAATAACCAACGTTTGCAAATACGTTATGGTTTTCATTAATGTTATAGTTTGCACCCCCTTTGATATTGTATCCAAATATATTTTTGAATCCTGTTTTTCTGTTTACAGTTTGATTTCTTTGTACAGTAATACCATCCTGAATGAATTCATCAATTCTTTGATACCCTTGATTTGAAACCGATCCCTGAACGAATGCAGATAAATTATCCTTTGAATATTCTACCTGACCAAATCCGCTATACCAGATCACCTCACCATCATTACTGAATCCAATTCTTTCGTTTAAAGGAACCTGGCTTCCTCCAAATGGGTTCCATGATAATTTTTTGTAATCAGAAGTTTGTGTAACAACATTAGGAGCAATGTTCTTATTGTTGGAATCTTTGTACCCTTGAGCACCATATAAATCAGAAATAACCTGATAGTGGTATCCATAGTAATATCTGTCATCTGTTCCTACTGAAAAATTCCAGTTATCATTGATTTTATGCTGGAAATTTGCAAGTATACCATACCAGTTGTGAGAGTTAATACTAGCTCTTCGAATCAATGTTGATCCAGCAGCGGCTGTATTAGGATTGATGGCAGCATTTTCAGCAAAAACTTTGTCATAATTGTAAAGTCCTTGTGCATCTCTAAAATAAGGCTGACCAGCTACTACAGTTGAAAGGCCTCTTCCATTCACTCTTCCTAGGTCGGCTGTTCCTCCACCTCTACCATTAGACATATATCCAACAGTACTTAGCTTTGATTTTTCGCTGATATTCCAATCCCAGTTAAGCATTATAACAGGTTTATTATAATAATTTGATCTATTGGAAAGCGCTACTCTTCTTCCTTCAGCATTGGTATAATATCCCCAATCTGAATTGTAGGTTCTGTCAGGAGTTCCGTCATTATCAGGATTATATCTGATGTAATCAGCAATTGCAGGGGCATAAGATCTTTGATCATGCCATTGGGGAGCTCCAGTGATTGTAAATTGGAAATTATGCTTTTTATTAGGTTCAAAACCTAATGCAAAATAATATGCGTAAGATTCATAGTCCGTATTTTGAACATATGTTGCGCCTGATTGTCTGCTCATTAAGAATGAAGATGACCATCCTTTATCAGATTTACCTGTATTGTAAGCAAAAGATGTTTTAAGATAATCATTGTTACCCACTCCTAATCTTACGATACCTCCTCTTTTCATGTCAGCTGACTTTGTGATGAAGTTCATAGTTCCTCCTACTGAAGCGATAGCTAATTTAGATGAACCCAGTCCTCTTTGTACCTGCATGAAACTTGTTACGTCTGATAATCCGGTCCAGTTTGAGAAATAAACAGTACCGCCTTCCATATCGTTAACCGGCATACCGTTTACCATTACGGCAATGTTTCTAGACTCAAACCCACGCATAACAATCTGAGAGTCTCCAAAACCACCACCCCCTTTTGTAGCGTATACAGACGGTGTAGTGTTTAGTAATTCAACAAGCTCCTGGTTTCCTTGTCTTTCAAGAATCTGTGCAGCTTTAATAGTAGATACTGCAACAGGTGTCTTTCTATCTTTTGCGATATCGGTTACACCTCTTAGGATTACCTCTTCGATGTCTTTGGACTTTGCAGTGGTGTCCTGAACTTCTTGAGCGTAATAAATACTAGCTGTAGATAAGGTAATTATCGCAGTTAGCATCGATTTGTTGATTAATTTCATAATCGTTAGTAATAGTTAGATTTAAATTTTCCGCAAAATTCGGAAAATAATGTTTAACTAATATTAACTTTATGTTAATTTTTACTGAATCTTAATAAGTTATAATATTTTGATTTACAATGTATTGAATAATAGTTGACATTTTACATGAAAAAAATCATATTATTGAATTTTTAACAAATATGGGTTGTTTTTATTAAAAAATCAATGCTATCTCACTGCTTTGAGACTCAAATCGATATTCTCTGCAGAGTGAGTAAGGGCTCCGGCGGATATATAGGTTACGCCTGTAGAGGCAATTTCTTTCAGCTGGTCACGGGTAATTCCGCCGGAAGCTTCAGATTCGCAGGCATTATTGATCATCTTTACTGCTTTCTTCATCGTTTTTACATCCATATTATCGAGCATGATTCTGTCTGCCTTCGCTTTAATGGCTTCCTGAACTTCTTCAAGATTTCTGGTTTCCACCTCGATCTTTAATTTCTTCTTATTCTTTTTAATATAGTCTTTCGCCATTTTTACGGCATTGGTAATGCTTCCGTTGTAATCGATATGATTGTCTTTGAGCATGATCATATCGTAAAGACCATACCGGTGATTGGTTCCGCCTCCGATGGCAACCGCCCATTTTTCGCAGACTCTGAAATTTGGGGTTGTTTTTCTGGTATCCAGCAATTTTGTTTTTGTTCCTACCAGTCGTGAATCCCAGTCATGGGTCATCGTTGCGATTCCGCTCATTCTCTGCATGCAGTTTAAAACAAGTCTTTCGGTGGAAAGGATAGACCTTGCGCTTCCACTGACGATAAAAGCGATATCTCCTGCTTTAGCAATGTCACCGTCGGCAATAAAAGTTTCCACCTTAAGATTTTTATCAAAAGTTTTGAAAATAATTTCAGCGAGTTCTACACCGGCCAGGATGCAGTTTTCTTTCACAAGGAGTTTGGCGCTTTGATGCAGGTCTTTTGGAATCGTGGAAAGGGTAGAGTGGTCGCCGTCCTGAATATCTTCTTCGAGAGCATTTTTAATAAACTGTTTTAAAATTTTATCTGTGGCGTAGGCTGGTCTTTTCATTCTGTTTGATTTTAAACTAAATCTTTATTATAAAATGCCCCCTTATTCTCCGTCATCTCCATAGATTGGGTGATAATGAGATGGGCAACGGTCGTTAAATTTCTTAATTCAGATAACTGAGGCGAAAGAATTGAATAGTGATAGATTTCGTTGACGGCCGCAGCGATCTCCTGATGTTTTTGAAGAGCCATGCTCAGACGTCTGTTGCTCCGTACAATTCCTACAAGATCGCTCATCATTTCCTGAAGCTGTTTTCTCAGGTAAGAAATGATAACCATTTCATCCATGATTTTCATCCCTTCTTCATTCCATTCCGGTACGGCTTTTAAATCATCAAAATTGAAATTGTTTTCATTCAGTAGTTCCACTGTTTTCATAGCGGCACTGTGTCCGAAAACCAATCCTTCAAGTAATGAATTCGAAGCCAGTCTGTTGGCGCCATGTAGTCCCGAATTGGTGCATTCTCCCACGGCAAAAAGATTTTTGATGGAAGATTGTCCGTCTTTATCGATTTCGATTCCGCCCATTAAATAATGACAGGCCGGTACGACAGGAATGAGCTGTGTAAAGGGGTCAATCCCTTCAGCTCTGCACTTTTTATAAATATTAGGGAAATGTTCCAGGAATTTTTCGTGATCCATATCGCGGCAGTCCAGCCCTACATATTCGTCGCCTGTAATTTTCATTTCGGCATCGATGGCTCTTGCGACGATATCTCTTGAGGCCAGTTCTTCACGCTCATCGTATTTATGCATGAATTTTTCGCCTCTCTTGGTTCTTAATCTGGCTCCGTCACCACGTACCGCTTCAGAAATAAGAAACAGCATTCCGTCTATTTTGCTGTATAAAGCCGTAGGATGGAACTGATAATACTGCATATTGGAAACCTGTCCTTTTGCACGGGCCACGAAAGCGATTCCGTCGCCTGTCGCAATGGTGGGATTGGTCGTGTTTTTATATACATGGCCGGCTCCGCCGGTGGCTACCAATGTTATTTTTGAGGTTATCTTTTTAATGGATCTGGATTTTTCGTCTAAAATGTAAGCTCCGTAACAGTGGATATGTCCTTCGTGCAATTCTTTTCCGGGTACGTGGTGCTGGGTAATGATATCAATAACATAATGATGGTCAAGAATTTCAATATTCGGACTGTTTTTAGCAGTTTCCAGTAATGCACGTTCGATTTCGAAACCTGTGATATCTTTATGATGGACGATTCTGTTTTCAGTATGGCCGCCCTCTCTGCCTAAAGCAAATTCTCCATTCTTCATATCGAAATTGGCGCCCCATTCCACGATTTCGTTAAATCTTGCGGGAGCTTCCGTCACCACCATTTCTACCACATCACGTTTGTTCTCTCCGTCTCCGGCACGCATGGTGTCTTCGATATGTTTGCTGAAATTGTCGTTTTTAGAATCGGTGACTACGGCAAGTCCGCCTTGGGCATACTTGGTATTGCTTTCGTCTTCATCAGATTTTGTTACGATAATTATTTTGGCATCAGGGAGTTGCTCAGAAATTTTTATGGCATAAGAAAGTCCCGAAATTCCGGAACCAATTACTAATACATCCGCTTTTATCATTATGCTTGCTTTAGGTACAATCGTCTAAATAATTAGATAAATTTAAACAATTTTTCGTTTGGTTTTCTTACTTTTTTCATGTGCTGAAAATGGTCTTCCTCAGAACGGTAGCCTAATGCGAGGGTGACGGTTACTTTTTCTGTCTCCGGATCAATGTCTAAAATGCTCTCTATCACATCGTGCCGGAAACCTTCCATGGGGCAGGTGTCGATCCCTTCGATAGCGGCCGCATACATTAAATTGGCCAGTACGATGTAAGATTGTTTTTCTGCCCAGTTGAAAATCTCATCCTGGTTTTTCTGATTAATATGCTGGCTGATGCTGTTTCTGAATAAATCGAGCTGCTCCAGAGGGGTTTCCCTCACTTCCGAAATATGTTTAAAGTATCCGGTAATGTAGGTTTCCTCAACTGTTTTTTTTGAAATAATGACGATCAAATGAGAGCAGGTGGAGATCTGCGAAGGATTGTAGAAGGCGGGGATGAGTTTCTGTCTCATGTTTTCACTTTCCACCACCAGAATTTTATAAGGCTGGAGCCCAAGAGAACTTGCAGACAGCTTTCCTGACTCAAGAATGTTGTGAAGTGTTTCCTGAGGGATCATCTCGCCGTTAAATTTCTTTACAGAATATCTTCTGCTTAAAGCTTCCAAATAATTCATAAGACAAATTTAAGAATTGAATGTGAATAAATTCTGTTTAAAACGAAATATCTCTTTCTAAATAAGCATAAAAAAGAATCACTTCAGAGGTCGAAGTGATTCTTTGGTCAATGAGTGTGTCGAAATTTTATTCTCCTTTTTTTACAGAATCCGGTCGGAATATTTAATCGCTGTATTTTCATGTCGTTTTCATTCCACGAACGAAATACAGTAACTTCCGACAGGGATTTTTTGTCCGGCAACTGATCCCCGATCCGTCCCAACGGTAATTATTGGATTGGTCTGCCTGGTGAATTTTCGCTCCATACCTGTCAAAAATAGTTAAAACGAAGTTCTTTTACCGGCTAATGCCGAATAGTCTATAGCGTCATTAATTCCGTCTCCGTTTGGGTAATCATATTAATAAGATTCGGAACAACTATCGAGATGTGACGGGTTTGCAGTCGTATGAATCTTTTACATATATTTTCGCATCTCCTCTTGTGACGTCTTCTTTTCATAAAAAAGGATCACTTCAATGAATGAAGTGATCCTCTGATGTTGAATGAATGTTATTTTTTATTCTCTGTTTTTCACCAAGATCCAGCCGGAATATTTAAACGGCGTACTGTTTTTGTCATTTTCGTTCCATGTTACAGAGTACCAGTAGCTCCCGGTAGGTACTTTTCTCCCTGCAATTGTTCCGTCCCAACGGTACTTATTGGATTGGTCTGCCTGGTGGATTTTCGCTCCATAACGGTCAAAAATAGTGAAAACCAGGTTCTTTTTACCGGCTAAAGCCGAGTAGTCTATAGCGTCATTGATTCCGTCTCCGTTGGGAGTGATTACATTAATCAAATTAGGAACGATAATCGTAATATGAATCGGTTCACAGTCATAATCGTCCTTTACGTAGATTTCATGGTCTCCACGTGACAGATTTTTAAATACATTCGAATCCTGCCAGTTAATTCCGTCCAGCGAATATCTGTAAGGCGGAGTACCTCCGATAACATTAATGGTGGCAGTATTATTGGAAATGTCCACATTCGTAATGACGGGTTGTTCGGAAGCAAATACTTTTACCGTTTGTGTAGCAACGCATTCTCCTGTTTTTAATTTTACCCAGTAGGTGCCTACCCCTGCATTGCTGATGGCCTGGGTCGTTGCTCCGGTGCTCCACTCGTAGCTTGCAAAGCCTGGTCCGGCATCCAGGGACGTTTTATCTTCCATGCAGATGATCTTATCTTTCAATATATTTGAATAAACAGGGGCAAGTACTATTAAGGTTACTTTTGCAATGGCATAACATCCGTTTCCGTTAGTCACTTTTATATAAGCTACCCCGTTTGGAGAGATATAAGCGGTAGGGGTCGTAATTTCATTGGTTCCGTTCTCCGCATCAGTTACAGAAGGATAGTATTTTTTAGTAATTCCCGTTTGCGTGGTTACGGCTGCTGCCGTGAGGTTAAATGATGAAGTGGAAGGGTTTGATTCAATAAAGCAGGATCTTAAAGTGGCGTCATTTACAACTACGACCGGAAATAGGTTTAAGGTTACTTTTGCGGTGTCGACGCAACCCTGAGGGGTAGTCACTTTAGCATAGATTACTGCTGCCGGCGAAAAGAATGTATTTGGATTCTGAATCTGATTGATATTGTTGTTCAGATCATACATGCTGTTGTAAAACTGCATGGTAACGCCCGGAACTGTGGTAAACGGTGCGGCGGTCAGGTCAAATATTGCCCCGCCGGCATTGTTGTTATTACATCCGGTTAATGTCACATCATCTGCTGAGAAAGGAGATGGATTTAATACAATTTTACCGTCGCCATTATCACACAGGGTAGAGGAGGGGTCTTTTACAACCACTGAAATGGTGGTGGTGCCTGCGGTATATTGATAGTTAGCAGGGGTTGTGATCTGAACTCCGCCGGGACCGTAATAGGAGAAAATATAATTGGCAGGATTTGCTACAAACTGATTCTGAAAAGACGTCAGATCCACAGATCCGTTTCCTGTAGCCGGATTTACACATACAAACGGTGTAATGGTATTGGTTAAAATAGGAACTTTATCGATGAATATTTTTGCGTTTTTAATCGAATGTCTGGCGCTGGCTCCGCCTGTTGCAGCCGAGAAGCCGAAATATCCTGTCGTCATCCCGATGGCATTCCCTGACGGAGCAAAAGATTGGTCTACGATCAGTACCCCATCAATTCTGATTTTGATAAGCCAGTTAGCGGCATTGGCGGGATCTGTTTCTCCGTTAACTTCAACATGCTTGTAGGTAGCACCTACAAAGGGTTGGGTAGGATTGAGATCGTTGGAATGGAAAGTGCTTCCGGGCGTATTGTTATATTCAATATTGTTGTTAGTGCCATTATTGGTTCCGTATAAAACGTGAACTTTACTCATTTGCCCCTCTGTGGTATTGTTGAAAATGTCGAAACCTACCATGAGTCCGTTGGCGTTAGCCGGAATTCCGAGGCCTCCTCCTGAGATAAACCCTGTTGGCGGATTGGCTAAATACCAAAATGTAAATCCGTCTCCTCTGCCAAACTGTGTAGTTCCGTTTCCGTCGATTCTGAAATCAAACTCCACCTTCCATTTATCACAATACTTAAGGTTGATGGGGTCAGTTAATTTTATAGCACCATACTGGTTGCCGATATCCTGGGTAAGCTGTATGAAGTCATTATTTACCGTAGCGCTGGAAACAAGATCCCAGCCGGTAATGTTAACAGGATTTCCAACAAGTTGATACGTTTGTGCTGAAAATAATCCTGACAAAAAGACAAAGAGTACTGAAAGATTGTAGAGTATATTTTTTTTCATATGTTATGGTTCTTTTTTTTGTTGATTTTGTAAGTGTATTAGTAACGTAGGTTAGCTAAGGAATAGTAATTCAGATTTATCAATATAAAATGAAGTTGAGATGAAATTATTTTAAGTTGAAATAAAAAAGATCACTCCTCATCCGGAGCGATCTTACAATATATTATTCTCTGTTTTTTACCAATACCCAGCCGTTATACTTAGTTTGAGTATTGTTTTTGTCGTTTTCATTCCAGGTAATGGTGTACCAGTAGGTTCCTGTAACAATTTTTTTACCGAAGGCAGTGCCGTCCCATTTGTAATTTCTGATTTTATCAGCCTGGTATAGCTGGTTTCCGTATCTGTCATATACTGTAAATACGAGATTTTTCTTGTAGGCCAAGGCAGAGTAATCAATGTCATCATTGATGTTGTCTCCGTTCGGAGTGATGGCATTGATCAGGTTAGGTACGGTAATCTGCACATCAATAGGCTCACAGTTATAAAAGTCTTTGACATATACTTTCACTTCACCTCTTGCCAGATTGGTAAAATAATTAGAATCCTGCCAGTTCATACCATCCAGGGAATACCGGTATGGCGGGTTTCCTCCGTTTACATTTACGGTGATCGTATTATTGTTGATGTCAATGCTTAAAATCACAGGCTGCAGAGAGGCATTTACCTTTACTGTTTGAGTGGTAATGCAGTTTCCTGTTTTCAGTTTCACCCAATAGACACCTACAGGTACACCTCCGATAGATTGTGTTGTAGCACCTGTATTCCATTCGTAACCGTCAAATCCTGGGCCTGCGTCAAGATCTGTTCTGCCATCGATGCAGATTATTTTATCTTTTAATACAGAAGATTTCACCGGAGGCAATACAACAAGGTTAATCTTGGCAATATTGTTGCACCCGTTTGTGTTTGTAACCCTTACGTACACTGTTGTGCTGGTCGTTACATAGGCTGCAGGATTCTGTATTTCATTGGTTCCGTTCTGCGCATTCGCCAGAGTGGTATAATATTGTTTTACGATTCCTGTCTGTGAAGGTTGTGTTACGGCAGCAGTGGTAAGATTGAACAGTGCCGTGGTTACATTCGTTTCAATGAAACAGGATTGCATGGTCACATCCGTTAAAGGTATTTGAGGATAAAAGGCAAGGGTAATCGGTGCTGAACCTGTACATCCCAGGGGAGTGGTTACTTTCACATACACCGTTCCGGCTATGGACAGGTATGCGGTCGGGTTTGTGATCTCATTCGTGCCGGCATTCAGATCTGCCATTGTTTTGTAGTACTTCTTTGTAGAGCCGGGAGGCTCGTTCACATTGGCAAGATTCAGATTATACATTGCTGTGCCGATATTGTTGTTGTTACAGGCGGTTAAAGTAGCCGATGTCGCGGTAAATGGGGAAAGATTCAGCTGGATTTTTCCATCGGGATTATCACAGAGGAGTCCTGAATTGTCTTTAACTAAAACTGATACTGTAGTGTTGGCGGCAAACTGATAGTTGCCGGGTGTTGTAATCGGTGTTCCTGCTACACTGTATGAAAATGTATAGTTTGCAGGATTGGTTACAAACTGATTCTGATAGGACATAAGATTTGCGGTTCCCTGTCCTGTTGATGGATTAGGGCAGAAGGTATCCGTAACAGTGGTCTGGCTGATGGCTACTTTATCGACATATACTTTCACATTTTTAACCGAATGTCGTGATCTGTTTCCTCCGGTAGAGGCGGAAAAACCGAAATATCCAATGGTCATGGCAGCAGTAGCAGCTCCTGCGGGGGCAAATGACTGATTGCATATGATGTTTCCGTCAATGGTAATTTTGATAATCCAGTTGGCGGGATTGGCAGGATCTACTTCTGATGTTACTTCAACGTGCTTGTACGTAGTTCCCTGAAATGGAAGCGTAGTATTCATATCCGGGGAATGGAAAGAGCTTCCCGGGGTATTGAAAAATTCTACATTATTGTTGTCCGTCGTGTTGGCGATTTGTCCATACCCTACATGGACCTTGCTCATTACAGCGGTTGTGGTATTGTTATAGGTGTCAAATCCCACCACTAACCCGATGGCGTTCTGGGAAACTCCTAAACCTGAGCCGAGTACGCTGGCGACCGGAGGATTCTGAAGGTACCAGAAGGCGATACCATCTCCGTTGGCGGTCTGGTTCGAATCCATTCTGAAGTCGAACTCCACCCTCCATTTATCACAGTATTTTAAGTTGATTTGCTCATTGAGTCTGATAGATCCCGATTGGTTATTGGTGTCGGGGGTAAGCTGGATAAAATCACCATTTACCTGTGTCGGCGCGACCATGGTCCATCCTGTCGTAACTACAGGATTACCTGTTAGCTGATAGGTCTGTGCTGATGATGTTCCGAAAAAACAGATGATGAAAATGGAAAGATAAGCTAGTAGTTTTTTATTCATTTATTAACATACTTAAAATTAGACGTGTAAATATATTAAATCCTAATTAATAAATATGTATATAATGTTAATTTTGTAAAAAAAGCTGAGTATTTTATAATGAATTTGAATTTGAAAAATGAAAAAAGCAATATAATTAATATAAATTTGGTTTAATTAAAAATAAGTTTAAATTTTTCTTAAAACAGCGTATTGTTTTCCTGGTTTTCAAAGTAAGTATCGATCTCCAGTTCCGGTGATGCTGCTGCTGCTACGGCCAATTTATCACATAGTTCATTTTCAAAGTGACCGGCGTGACCTTTTATCCAGTGCATTTTCGGGTTATGCAAATGGTAAAGCTCCATGAATTTTTTCCATAGATCAGGATTCTTCACATTTTTCCAGCCCCGTTTTACCCATCCGGAGATCCAGTTCTGGTTTATGGCATCGGAAACATACTTGCTGTCTGTAAAAACATGGATGTCGTTTTCTGTAGATTTCAGTTTTTCCAGTGCCGTAATGACTGCCAACAGCTCCATCCTGTTATTGGTGGTCTTCCGGAATCCTTTTGAGAACGTCTTCTGGTAGTTTTTTTCAGGCACGCGCATAAGGATCCCGTATCCTCCTTTTCCGGGATTTCCGCTGCACGCTCCGTCGGTATAGATTTCTATTCTCATTTATAGGTTGGCTGAGGTTTAGTGTAAGTTTAATTATTATGGGTCGGCATTGATCCCGACCTGAATCTTAGCCTTAATAATTAAAACGGAAAATCATCCTCATCATCAAAATCATTCATCGAGGATCCTGAAAGTTTAGAACTGTCTGGCAGGTCAAAGGCGGCTCCCGGCTGAATGGTCGTCTTAATCTTATCAAAACCGCTGGGTTCCGTATTAAAATTGGAGGGATATCCTGCGGGTCCTCCCATGGCTGCTTCGACATCGCCGAATTTTGCAAAATGCTTTAAGAAAGAGAGGCGAACATCGGCTGTCGCCCCATTTCTGTGTTTTGCTATAATCAACTCGGCCTGGTTTTCAGTGGAAGTTTCCTGTCCCTCTTCATCATTGTCCCAAACCGTAATTTTATAATACTCAGGTCTGAAAATAAAAGATACAATATCGGCATCCTGCTCGATGGCTCCGGATTCCCTCAAATCTGAGAGCTGAGGTCTTTTTCCGGGACGGGTTTCCACACTTCTGGAAAGCTGTGAAAGGGCAATTACAGGAACGTTTAATTCTTTTGCAATCGCTTTCAGGGAACGGGAGATCATGGAAATTTCCTGTTCACGGTTCCCGACTCCTTTTCCGCCGCTGCCGGCAGTCATCAGCTGAAGATAATCCACCATTATTATTCTTACACCATGCTGCATCACCAGCCTTCGGCATTTGGCACGGAAGTCGAAAATGGAGAGTGATGGTGTTTCATCAATATATAAAGGTGCGTTTTCCAGCTCGGAAACGTTGGAGAAAAGTCTCTGCCATTCTTCATCGTCTAAAGTTCCTTTCCGCAGTTTTTCAGATGAAATTCTTGTTTCGGAAGCGATCATTCTGGTAATCAGCTGTACCGAGGCCATCTCCAGAGAAAAAAGGGCCATTGGGATTTTATGTCCCACTGCGATATTTCTTGCCATGGAAAGGAGAAAAGCCGTTTTCCCCATTGCCGGACGTGCCGCAATGATGATAAGGTCAGAGTTCTGCCAGCCTCCGGTTTCTTTATCCACATCCCTGAATCCTGAAGGTACTCCGGAAAGTCCTTCTTTATCTTTCAGAGACTTGATGGTTTCAATGGCTTGTTTTACCAAAGAATTTGCAGTATCAAATCCTTTTTTGATGGTGCCGTTGGTAATTTCGAAGAAAGACTGTTCCGCCTTGTCCAGCAGTTCAAAAACGTCTGTAGATTCTTTATACGAGGAATCGATTACGTTCGCAGAAACATTAATTAAGCTTCTCAGGATATATTTTTCAAGAATAACACGCACGTGATATTCGATATGGGCAGATGAGCTTACCCCCATCGTTAAATCTACAATATAATGATCTCCCCCGGCCAGCGTAAGTTTCTCAGTTTTTTTCAGATCCTGGATGATGGTCATCAGGTCAACGGGCTGGTTGGCTTCATATAACTTTAAAACGGTCGAGAAGATGACCTGATGTCTTGGGTCATAAAACACGTCTGGAGTAAGTAAATCAATGGAATGGTCCAGCCCCTTTTTGTCTATCAAAAAAGTACCGATCACCAATCTTTCAAAATCCACTGCATTAGGAGGCATTTTTCCATCAGCAATTGACAGCTCTTTTGCAAAGTTTCCGTTGGTAAGAGATGATAATGTTTCTTTCTGCGCCATGATGCAAAGATAGTTTATTTGAAAAATAATCTGAGATTAGTAATTAATAAATATTGTGGATAAGTTCCAAAATTCCAGTAATGAAGAGCCTTATACGTGTGAATAAAAAAAATCACCCCGGAATCGAGGTGATTTTTATGGAAAGTGAAAATTAATTATTCTCTGTTTTTAACCAATATCCATCCGGTATAGCTGGTTGGGGTATTGTTTTTATCATTTTCGTTCCATGAGATGGTGTACCAGTAGGTTCCCGTAATGATTTTTTTACCACCGGAAGTTCCGTCCCATTTATAATTTCTGATTTTATCGGCTTCGTACAATTTGTTTCCGTATCTGTCGTAAACAATGAATGTTAAATTCTTTTTATAACCCAATGCTGAATAATCAATATAATCATTGATATTATCACCGTTTGGTGTAATGGCATTCAAAAGATTGGGAACGGTCACCTGAACATCGATCGGGGTACAGTCGAAAGCATCTTTTACAAATACTTTGTTTTCCCCTCTCGGAAGACCGGTAAATACGTTGGAATCCTGCCAGTTGATTCCGTCCAGGGAATATTTATAGGGCGATTTTCCTCCGTTTACATTCACTGTGAAAGAATCGTTGGTAATATCGATACTTGTAATGACAGGCTGTTGTGACGCATACACTTTTACCTGCTGTAAAGTGAAGCAAGGCCCGGTTTTTAATTTTACCCAATAGGATCCTACCGGAACATTTGAAATAGAGGACGTTGTAGCACCCGTGCTCCATTCATAACCGTCAAATCCGGGTCCGGCATCCAGCGTAGTCGTATCTTCCATACAGATTGTTTTGTCGGTCAGCATGTTAGATTTTACCGGCGGCAAAACTTTAAGCGTTATTTTAGCAATAGCATAACAGTCGTTTGTGCTGATTACTTTCACGTAAACATCCCCGCTGGCAGATACATAAGCCAGAGGAGTCGTTATTTCGTTGACCCCGCTTACCGCATTAGCAAACGTTGTATAGAATTTTTTTGTAATCCCTGTTTGAGAGGTTACGTTGACGGCTGTTAAATTAAATGAAGCGGTTGTAACAGCTGTATCAATAAAACAAGATTCTATGCTGGCATCTCTTACCACGACTACAGGATGGAATTTCAGGGCTATTTCAGCAGTTCCTGTGCATCCTTCAGCTGTAGTTACTTTTACGTAGACTGTTTTTTCACCCGAAATGTAGTTGGTTGCGTTAGTGATCGCGTTTGTGCCCGCCGTTAAATCTGCCTGAGTCGGATAATACTTTCTGGTCGCTCCGGGATCAGAATATACAGCTGCCAGGGTCAGATTAAATGATGCCGTTCCTGCTGCATTGTTGTTGCAAGCCAGAAGAGTGGCATTGGTAGGTTTTATATCCCCGAGGACAAACTTAAATGAGCCCGTCTGAAAGCATTTGTTCAGAGGATTGTCCGGATTAATAGGATCCTGATATTTTACTCTGTAATAATACGTTGTGGCTGTTATCGTTGCAGGAGAAGTAATAGGGTTGTCTCCGGTTATGGCATCATTTATGGTGTTATGATACGTTATTACAAATGCCGCATTTCCATTCAATATTCCGCTGGTCAGAGAGTTGAAATTAAATGTCGTAGGAAGCACGCATCTTGCAATTTCATTAGGCTGGTTAGGCGTTGCACTGGGCTGTCCTGGTGGCACAAATGGGAATGGAGTAAGAGTAGGGTCTGTAAATGGTGAAGATATGTTTGCGGTCCCTCCCCAGGCTAATGAAAACCCATTTGCCGTACTTAAATAATTGTCAACCACCAGGTAATAGGTTTCTCCTGCGACCACATCCATATAGGCACTCCATGCGTCATCAGTGTCCTGACCTGTCAGATCCAGTGTTAATCCTGTATCACCATCGTCTCCCGAATAGTTACAACGGATCGGGGCGCCTAAACTTCCGCACACCGCATTGGGCCCGTAAACTGCAAAATCATAATCATCTTCAAATACATTAGGATGAATAGTAAAAGTTAAAGTTCCGGATGTGGCGATGGTAAAAGAATACCATACAGAAAAGTGTTCATCGGAAACCAGACATCCACCCAGATCTTCATTCACGGTGCCATGACCAGTTGGAGTATACGAAAAATTGGAATTTCCGCAAACAGGAATAGCGGTATTACAATCCGATTGTGAAAAGTAAAATTGTGATAAAAATAAAACTAAAATGAATAGTAGTCTTCTCATTTTTTTAAGTTTATGTGAAGTTTAAATAATAGGGTTTCTTTTACGTGAAAAACCGCCCTTTCAAGCGGTTTTTTATAATATTAATCAGCTTAATCTCTGTTTTTTACCATTACCCAGCCGGAATATTTGAGTGGGGTATTTTTTTTGTTGTTTTCATTCCATGTGACAGAATACCAGTACGTTCCGGTAGGTACTTTTTTGCCGGCGATGGTTCCGTCCCATTTATAACCGTTGTTTTTATCAGCCTGGAAGATTTTTGTTCCGTATCGGTCGTAGATGTTAAATACAAGATTCTGTTTAGTTCCCAATGCTGAATAATCGATCACATCATTCACTCCATCCCCGTTTGGAGTAATAACGTTGATCAGGTTAGGGATCACGATCTCAACATCGATAGGCTCGCAGTCATAAGCATCTTTTACATAGACCACACCATTACCTCTTGGGACATTATTAAATACGTTAGAATCCTGCCAGTTGATATTATCCATCGAATATTTATAAGGAGCCGTTCCTCCTACTACGTAAGCGGTGACGGTATTATTGGTGATGTCAATATTAGAAACGACAGGCTGTTCCGAAGCATATACTTTTACGGTCTGTAGAGTGACGCATTCTCCGGTTTTCAGTTTAACCCAGTAGGTTCCCACACCGGCATTGTCGATCTTCTGAGTCGTTGCCCCCGTGCTCCATTCGTAAGACGCAAATCCGGGACCTGCATCTAAGGTTGTTTTATCTTCAATACAGATGATTTTATCTTCCAGCACATTTGAGTATACCGGAGGCAGTACTACTAAAGTTACTTTTGCAACAGCATAACATCCGTTTCCGTTGGTTACCTTAACATAGATAACTCCGTTTGGTGCGATATAGGTAAGAGGAGCAGTGATCTCATTAGTACCGTTTACAGCATCCGTTAATGAAGGATAATAAGTCTTTGTGATTCCACTCTGGGTCGTAACTCCCGCTACGGTAAGGTTGAAAGATGCCGTTGCCGGACTTCCTTCTATAAAACAAGATCGTATGGTAGCATCATTCACAACGACTACCGGGAAGAAGTTTAACGTAATCTTAGCCGTGTCAGAACAACCCTGAAGTGTCGTTACAGAAACGTATACAACGCCTGTTGAAGATTGATATTGAATAGGGTTGGTGATTTCATTGGTTCCCGCGTTCAGATCATTCATCGTAGGATAAAATTTCTTGATCGCAGTAGGGTCGTTGAATACGGCAGCAGAAGTAAGGTCGAATATTGCCGTGCCTGCATTATTATTGTTACATGCCGTCAACGTTGCGTCATTGGCTGTGATATTTCCGAGGATAAATTTAAATTTTCCGATTTCCCGGCAAGAGTTGATTGGGTTGGCCGGGTTAGCAGGATCCTGGTAATGGATGCTGTAATAATAAATATCCGTTGTGTTCACGGTCTGCGGAGTCAAAATTGCATTATTCCCGGAGATAGCATCATTCTGAGAAGTATGATAGCTAACCAGGAAATTAGCATTTCCGTTGACGATTCCACTGGTCAGTGAGCTGAAATCGAAAACTGCAGGGCTTGTACACACAATTACCTCTCTCGGATCAGCAGGGTTGGCTGCTGGCTGTCCCGGCGGAACGAAAGGATGAGGAGTAAGGTTCGGGTCATTAAACGGGGATGCCAGGGTAGCTGTTCCTCCCCAGGTTAATGAAAATCCGTTTGTGTTTCCGGAATAGTTATTAACTAATAAATAATAAGTCTCTCCGGGTAAAACATCGAGGTATTTGGCCCAGCCATCAGCATTGGAGCCAGGCTGTCCGAAATAATCGAATGGATCGGTAGAGGTTAAATTTAATCCTGTTGCACCCGCAGTGTAAGGGGATGAGCATCTCACGGTATTTCCTTTGTTGTTACAATCCACATTAGGTCCCCAGACGTAAAAGTCGTAATCTGCAGCAGTGGTTTGTAAAGGTGTAATCGCAAAGGTCAGTGTTCCGGCAGTAGCAATCGTAAATTTATACCATACGGAATAATCTTCCAGGTAAGAACCGCAATTGGCTTCAGGGAGTTCCTGAATACCATGACCGGAAGGCGTGTATGAGAAACCTGAGTTTCCACAAACAGCCAAAGCTGTAGCGCAATCTTCCTGCGCGGAAAATATCTGAAAAAACGAGATCAGAAAAATGAGTAGAGTTTTTTTCATGAAGGGGGAATTTTATAAAGCAAATATAAAAAATTATTAATCTGTAATTAAAGTTTTTGCTATATATTTAAAGAATAACGCAGATTCATTCCTAATATTGCATTTTTCTTAATTTAGAATTTGTAGTTCCTACCAATAATGCGATAAGCACGGTCATACTTCCCCCGAAAATAACGGAACGTACAACTCCTAAGATTTTGGCACTCAGTCCGCTCTCAAACTGTCCCATCTCGTTACTGGACATAATGAAGATAGAATTTACACTTAAAACCCGACCTCGGATATGATCCGGAGTTTTCAGCTGTACAATGGTTCCTCTGATGACCACCGAAATGCCATCGAGCATACCGCTAAACACCAGGAACATGAAAGAAATCCAGTAGATTCTCGACAGCCCGAATCCGATGATGCAAAGTCCGAATCCGGTAACCACGGCCAGTAATATTTTACCCTGATTTTTTCTTAACGGAACCAGAGATAGAATGGTAATAATGCACATCGACCCAATGTCTGATGCAGCGTTCAGTAAGCCGAAACCTTCAGCACCCACTTTTAAAATGTCAGTGGCAAACACCGGAATCATGGCCACTGCCCCTCCGAATAAAACCGCGAACATGTCCAGACACAACGCTCCCAATATTTCTTTGGTCTTAAAAATATAGGCGATACCTTCTTTCATACTCTCCATGACATTCACGGACTCTTTTTTGTGTTCAGAATACTGTTTATTCAGTTGCCAGAAAAATAAAGAAGCTATGGATATTAATGATATGATCACCACCAGGGTCCACTGTACCCCGAAATACCCGATCAGAAATCCTCCGACCGCATGCCCGCAAACCGAGGAAATAAGAAAAGTAGCCTGATTTAAAGTAACCGCATTGGGAAGATTTTCCTTTTTGACGATCTTCGGAATCATAGAAGGTACAATCGGTCCGATAAACGCTCTCGCGATGCCGGTGAAGAAGATCACTCCATAAATATAGTACGTAATCTGATGGCCTGTAAAGTGCATTTCAACATTCAGAAAAGCAGGGATTAACAACAGTCCGATGAGAAATACATACGCGTAATTGCAGATCAGCAACAGTCTTTTCTTCTCGTTCATATCGATAACATGCCCTGCGTATAAAGCGCAGCTTACTGCAGGAATCACCTCTGAAAGTCCGATAAGTCCGATAGAAAAAGGGTCTTTTGTTAACTGGTATACCCACCATCCCAATAAAGTAGCAAGCATTCTGAAGGCTAAAACCATAAAGAACCTTCCTGTAAGAAGATTCCTGAATTCGACATTTTGCAATGTCTGTAACGGGGTGAACGAAATCATGCACAAAAATAGCCCTAAATATTGAGTTAAGGCTATGCGTATGTCGGTTTTTTAAATGATAAATCAAATAAAATGTAAAAGATAAAATCTATTTTAGTCTGCTCTGGATGAGCTTAATACAAGGGCTGCCACTCCTGCAGCTCCTATGACCACTGCTCCGGCAGTAATTCCGGCTTTTCTGCTGTCTTTTACTGCTGCCACGTTGGATTTCGGAATGATCACCACTGTACTGTCTTTTTTTCCGGCTGTACCGATAATGTTATCACCATCTACATTACGGAATAACATTTTTTGTTTTGGAGAACCGTCTTTCATCGTAACAACATATTTTTTTCCGGCTTCCAGATTCGAATAGTTATTCTTCGAAATGTCTTCAGAATATTTTGTCGTTGCACAAGAGGAAATAACAAATAAAGATGTAAGTAATGATGATTTTAAAAGTACAGATGCTTTCATTATTATTTTTTAATTTCTCAAATGTATAATTTTTTTTGAATATATGTTTTCGGAATTGAAAAAATGTATTTATTTTTTGTAAATTTCCAACAAATCGGCAATTTTTCTGTCATTGGCCAGTCGCGGTGTTTTGTTTTGTCCCCCGAGCTTACCCTGGGATTTTGCATATTCATGAAAGGCCCCTTTTTTCAATACGGTAAGATGAAGCTTTTGAAGAATACTGCCGGTTATCAGATCATCGTAATACGTATTTCGTTTTCTGAGCTGATCGTCAAGTTCGATTTTAAATACATTTAAATTTTCAGGTTCCTTTTCGAACTCGATGAACCATTCATGATAGGGAAGTCCTTCATCAGGATTTACCTGCGGTGCAAGATGGAATTCTGTAATCTGGGCGGGATATTTCTCCACAGTAGATTTCATAGCTTCTTCCACTTCGAAAGCGATAACGTGCTCGCCAAAAGCAGAAGTAAAATGTTTGGTCCGTCCACTCACCAGAATCCTGTAGGGTGTCTTATCGGTAAACCTGACAACATCCCCGATAGAATAAGCCCATAGCCCCGAATTTGTGGTTAAAATCAGAGCATAATCTTTATTCAGTTCAACATCTTTCAAGGTCAGTCTTGTGGCATCAGGCCTGCCATACTCTTCCAATGGAATAAATTCGTAAAAAATGCCGTGATTGGTAAGAAGCAGAAGACCTTCTCTGGTGTAGTCGTCCTGAAAGGCAAAAAAGCCCTCGGAAGCAGGAAAAGTCTGTACAATATCCACTTTCCCACCCAGAAGTTCTTCCATTTTATCGCGGTAAGGTTCGTAATTGACGCCTCCGGTCACAATAAGCTGAAGATCGGGAAATATCTGCTTTATTTTTTTGCCGTGTTTCTCAGTTAGCTTTTCAAAATACATGATGAGCCACGGTGGGATTCCCGAAATCAAAGTCATGTTTTCGTTTTCAGTTTCTTCCACTATTTTATCTACCTTGGCCTCCCAGTCATCCATCATATTGGTTTCCCAGCTGGGAAGACGGTTTTTCTGCAGATAATTGGGGATATGGTGCGCTACGATTCCGGAGAGTCTTCCTGTTTTGATGCCGAAAACCTCCTCCAGCTCCGGACTTCCCTGTAAAAAGATCATCTTCCCCTTTACAAAATCTGCATTTTGTTTTTTGGCAATATAATGGAAAAGGGCACTTTGAGCTCCTTTGATCTGGTAAGGCATTCCTTCTTTGGAGATCGGAATATATTTTGCGCCTGAAGTGGTTCCTGATGTTTTGGCAAAATATTCCGGTGTCGAGGTCCACAGAATATTGGCCTGTCCTCTTTTTACTTTTTCAATATAAGGTTTCAGGTCCTCATAATCGGAAATTTTTACCCTGTCCTGAAAATCTTTTACGGTTCTGATATTTTCAAAATCATGCTCCCTTCCAAACAGGGTTTTCTGAGCTGTATTTATCAGAGACAACAACAGTTCTTCTTGGTTCTTCTCAGAATTTTTCTTGAATTCTTCTGCTTTTTGAACATGCTTTTTTGCCCAAATCAATGCTGCTTTTTTCTTGAGGAAGTTTAACATGATTCAAATTTATAAATTACTGAAGAATTTTGTGACATTTTTGAATAAGAAAAACCGATGGGTATGTTCATCGGTTCTTCGAAATTTGATTATGAAAATAATAACTATATGTAGAGTTTATTTATTTGCCTTGTACCTCCTGTCCGGAGTGCCGTCCTTTTTAAGATTTTTATTGTCTTTATATCTCTTGTCGGGAGTTCCGTCTTTTTTCATTTTAACTGTCGGGGGCGCCGGGTTTGTGGTGGCGGCAGTTTTTGTCGTTTTTGTTGTCTGCTGAGTTTTTGCAGCAGTAGCGGGAACTGTCTGTTGAGCGGTAGCAAATCCTAATCCTAAGGCCAGGTACATTGCTGCTAATAATTTTTTCATAAAGATGATCTTTTGTTTTTGTAAAATCAAAGTTAAGTAAAAATGTGTTGAAAATGAAAGGTTTAGTAAATTTTACAAAAGTTTATCAGTGCTTAAAAAAAAATTAAGTTCAAGTGCATTAAATGCATTCTTCTAATCTTTGATCACTATTGCCTCAGTTGATAATAAAAAGACTTTAGCTCCGGCCTCATGCAGATTCCAACGGGATGCCGGGAGAATAAAAAAGCCGATGAAAAGATTCACCGGTTTTCGAAATTTGATTATGAAAATAACAACTATGTGTTGAGTTTAATGGGTAGCTTTACTTTTTTTATCAGCAGTGCCGGTCTTTTTTTCAGCAGAAACCTCTTTTTTAACTTTGGCAGGTTTTGCTGTTTTTGTTGTTGGATTTGTTTTGGCCGGAGCTGTTTGCTGAGCAGTGGCGAGTCCTAATCCAAAAATGACGGGCATGGCTAGGAATAACTTTTTCATAAGAATAATTTTACTTGTTTGTTGATTCAAAGGTATACAAAAACTGAACTTAAATACTCGATTTTAGAAACTTAACTAAAGTTTATCACAGCTTAAAAAAAGATTAAACAGCTTCCATTTTTCTTATAGAAATTTTCTGCAGGTATAAAAAACAAAACCTGCTCTTTTTAAAGAACAGGTTTAATTTAAGCTATATGAAGGTGATTATCTGGTACAGTTGGCTGTCCAGGTTCTGCCATCTTTAATGTATAATATTTTCAGATCATTATTATCAATTCTGATATAAGAGGTTGCAGTAGATCCTACCATAACCAGTGTATTGTCTCCCTGTTGTTGAAATTCTACGCCGTTCAGATCAGGAATACCATCCGAAAATGCGAAGTTGTATTTAGTCCCGCTGGCAATTTTGGTTACAAAAACACTACCATTACCGGTACTGATATTTTTGTCACTGTCAACATAGGAAATACTCCCTTTGTATGTTCCTGCGAAGAAATCATTGTTTGCCGGATCATCGTCATCGCTGCATGCTGTGATCGAAGTTACTGCGAAGAATGCCAGCATCAGCATTCCTAAAATTTTAATTGCTTTTTTCATAATACTATTTCTTTAAGTTGTGCATTCGAAATTTCAAAGTTTATGCCACGACGGATTTTTAAGGAAATTTTTAACTTTTTGTTAAAAAAATTAGCAAAAAATTAAGGTGTTTCAATAAAGTGATTATTTTCAGGGAGGCAGTCATTCTCATAAAAACAAAAAATAGTATTATCTTTGAGTGACCAACGATTCCGGGAACCTCCCGAAATCGCTTTTGTCGTTATACCATCACTAATTATGCAGTTAAAAACCATCAGCGAAAAGTTTCTTCCCGAGTTGCTTAAGAAAGAATTTGGAAAAGAAATTTTTATCCAGCTCGAAAACAATGACCATGTTTCTGTAAAAGGAGGTGCCGGATCTTCAGTCTCCATCTTTATAGCCGAACTTTTTCTCACCCATAAGAAAACCATCCTTTATATAGTAGATGATAAGGAAGATGCTCTATATGCTAATGCAGAAATGGAAGATCTTTTGGGCAAGGAAAAGGTTTTGTATTTTCCGGCCACTCATCTTGAGCCTTACCAGGTTGAAAAAACGCAGAACGCCAATCTGGTGCTGAGAACCGAGGTTCTGAATAAAATGAATTCCGGTAAAGCAGCTAAAGTGATTGTAGCCTATGCAGGAGCGCTATCCGAAAAAGTATTAAAAAAGGAAGATTTTAAAGCGATATCGCATCATATTAAAGTGGGCGACCAGCTGGATTTTGATTTTGTTGATGAACTTCTGAATCATTACAATTTCCAGCAAACCGATTTCGTTTCCGAACCCGGCGAGTTTTCGATCCGGGGAGGAATCGTCGATGTATTTTCCTATTCATACGAAAAACCTTACCGTATTACATTTTTTGGAAATGAAGTTGAAAATATTAAGACTTTTGATATTGAGACCCAACTTTCCCTGGATAAGATAAAAGAATTTCAGCTGGTTTCCAATATGAACTTTTCAGTGACGGGCAGCCGGGTTTCATTACTTCAGCTTTTGCCCGAAGACAGTTTTGTAGTGTCCAGAAATGGGATTGCAGGAATGAATAAAATGAAAGCTTTCTATGAAAAAGCACTGGAAAAATACGAAACACTGAGCAAAGATATTGCTCATAAAACACCCCAGGAATTATTCAGTTCCAATCAGGAATTTTTATTTGATTATAAAAAATTCAAAACACTAGATTTTGGAAGCCTCCCGATAGAGGGAATCAAAAAACTGACTGAAATCAGGATGGATCAGAAGGTTCAGCCGTCTTTTCATAAAAATTTCGAACTGCTTACCGAAGATCTTGAGGAAAAACAGCAGGCTGGTTTTGAAACCTGGATTTCTTTTTCATCGGACAAGCAGAAAGAAAGGCTGGAATCTATTTTTGAAGAGCTGGATCGTGAAGTCCCTTTTAAAAGTTTTAAATCTGAACTTCATGAAGGTTTTGTAGATCATCAGCATAAAATCCTGGTTTATACCGATCACCAGATCTTTGACCGCTACCAGCGCTATAAAGCGAAAAATACTTTTGCAAAATCCGAACAACTCACCCTGAAAGATCTGATGTCCCTGAAAATCGGTGACTATATTGCCCATATCGACCATGGAATCGGAAAATTTATGGGATTGGTAAAGGTGAATAATGACGGAAAAATTCAGGAATGTTTTAAACTGACCTATAAAAATGGTGATCTGCTGTATGTAAGTATCCATTCTCTTCATAAAATTTCAAAATACAATGGCCCGGATGGGCGGGAAGTGGTTTTGAGTAAGCTGGGATCACCGACATGGAAATCTCTGAAACAAAAAACCAAGGCAAAAGTAAAGCAGATTGCTTTTGACCTGATAAGATTATATGCCCAGCGAAAAACAGCAAAAGGTTTTGCGTACACCCCGGATTCTTATCTGCAGAACGAACTGGAGGCAAGCTTCATCTATGAAGATACTCCGGATCAGGAAAAAGCAACGATCGATGTGAAAAAAGACATGGAATCTGATACGGTAATGGACCGGTTGGTTTGTGGAGATGTAGGTTTCGGAAAAACCGAAGTAGCGATCCGCGCAGCCTTTAAAGCCGCTACCGACGGGAAGCAGGTTGCGGTTCTGGTTCCTACCACTATTCTGGCGTTTCAGCATTACAGAAGCTTTAAGGAAAGGCTTAAAGATTTCCCGGTGAATGTTGCCTATGTCAACCGTTTCAGAACTGCCAAACAAAAGTCTGAAACCCTGGACGGGCTTAAAAACGGGAAAGTGGATATTATCATCGGGACTCACCAGCTGGCCAGTAATACAGTAAAGTTCAAGGATCTGGGATTGCTTATCATTGATGAAGAACATAAATTCGGAGTGTCTGTAAAAGATAAGCTGAAGACATTAAAAAGCAATGTCGATACTTTGACATTAACAGCCACGCCAATTCCGCGCACATTGCAGTTTTCTCTGATGGCTGCCCGTGATTTATCAGTCATTAAAACACCGCCGCCCAACAGGCAGCCTGTAGATACCCAGTTAATTGGTTTTAACGAAGAGATTATCCGTGATGCTGTTTCTTACGAACTCCAGCGTGACGGGCAGGTCTATTTTATCAACAACAGGGTTGAAAATCTGAAAGATATCGCCGGGCTGATCCAGAGACTGGTTCCTGATGCAAGAGTAATTACCGGGCATGGACAGATGGAAGGCAAGCAGCTGGAAAGAAACGTCCTGGATTTTATGGAAGGTAAATATGATGTTCTGGTTTCTACCACCATTGTAGAAAGTGGGGTAGACGTGCCGAATGCAAACACCATTTTCATTAATGATGCCCAAAGATTCGGAATGGCAGATCTGCACCAGATGAGAGGAAGAGTAGGACGAAGCAACAGGAAAGCCTTCTGTTACCTGATCACGCCGCCTTACGATATGGTGACTTCGGATGCGAGAAAACGTCTGGAAGCTATCGAGCAGTTTTCAGATCTGGGCAGTGGCTTTCAGATTGCCATGAAAGATCTTGAAATTCGTGGCGCGGGCGATTTGCTGGGAGCAGAGCAGAGTGGCTTTATCAATGAGATGGGATTTGAAACTTATCAGAAATTAATGCAAGAAGCACTGGAAGAATTAAAGGATGACCAGGAGTTTGAAAATTTATTTGAAAATGAGGAAGAGCGGAACAAGCTTTTCAAATCTGTAAAGGAGGTCAATATCGATACGGATCTTGAGCTCATGCTTCCGGATTCTTATATCTCCAATACGGAAGAAAGACTGTTGCTGTATCAGAAGCTTGCTGAGATTGATAATGAACAGGATCTGGAAAAATTTGAGTCGGAATTGATCGACCGCTTCGGGAATTTACCCAATGAAGCCATTAATTTATTAAAAAGTGTTTCCTTAAAATGGCTGGCTGCGGAGATCGGTTTTGAAAAGATCGTCATGAAAAACGGAGTATTTCTCGGATACTTCCCAAGCAACCCTCAGGACAAATTTTATCAGACAAATAAGTTTAAGCACATTATCAGTTACTTAACCCAAAACCCTGCTGAAGCGCAGCTGAAGGAGAAAATAACCAAAGATGGAAATCACCTTATGATGAGAAAAGACAAGATAATAAATGTCGATGAGGTGAATTATCTTCTGAAATCGATCCTTAAAAGTCATGTTTAATTCAACGCGGCAGGAAATAATTCCACTTTTTAAGTGATTTAATTTATGCCGTAAATTGCTTATTTCTATTGATTTATAACGGGGTTGTGGAATTTTTTGGGAAAATTTTTTTACCTTTGCAGCCCCTTATATGAAAAAAACTATTAACTACTGCGTAATCGGATTATGTTTTACAATCCAGTCGTACGCGCAGGTGGGAATTGGAACTAGTGCCCCCAATTCTACTCTCGACATCAACGGGCGTACCACCTTACGAAAAGAACTTAGAGTGAATGGAACCTCATCTCAGGCAGGAAGTGCCGGGCTGAATGGACAAGTTTTGGTTTCTCAGGGAGAAAACCTACCGCCGGTTTGGAAAACCGTAAATGTAACCTTCCTTGAAGAAGGACAGTACAAATTAATTAATTCATACCTTTCATCAGATCAGGCAGGTATTACGACACTTTCGAACGGAGTAGCCGGAGATGGGGTCTTCAAGAACAGTGTAAATGATGATATCACGGATACGAGTAAAGGCAAATGGATGAAAATTGCAGGTCTGGAAGGTAATTTTACCATTAAGAATGCAAAAAACAGACTCACCTACCAGCTGCAGACCGGAGTTGAAATGAAGTCATCATCCGCCACCAGTATGCAGAGTGTAAGTTTTGCCTGTGGTGTGTTCAGAAACGGTAAACTGGTCGCCGTGCGACCGGATAAAATCTCATCCAACAATAATACAGATAAAGCTGGGCTTCAGGATTATATCTTTACCTTGAATTATACAGAACAGAATGTAGGGATCGGTGCCCAGAAAATAGAAGTGGCATGCCGGAAAATAGAGACGACAAGTAATAATGCTCAGTTTACAGTCGGACGAAATATCTCCAACACCAATACTGAATCTAACGCATTTACGCTGGAATCTGTTTTTAAAACAGATGTCATTGAATACGTAACCTACAAATCCAACTAATTAAATGAAAAAATTATATTCTGTCCTGTTGGTGATAACAGGATTGTCTCTCTCTGCGCAGATCGGAATAAAAACTGATGCTCCGAAAGCAACGCTTGATGTAAACGGAGACACCAATTTCAGAGGTAAACTGGCTGTCATGAATGTTTCTGATAATAATAAATTATTTGAAGGAAGTAATGATCAGGTATTGGTTTCTCAGGGAGAAGGCCTGCCGCCGCTTTGGAAAACACTCAGAATTCCGGAATATGAAGCCAATAAGTTTTACCTGATTTTTAATAATTCATTTTCGGATAAAACAGGAGTGACGTTCAGCAGCACCGAAGAATCTACCAACGGAAGTTCTAGATCTACCTCTTTTACCAAGAACGTTGCCTACAGTACCCTGAACAGATTTAAGAAAATTGCAGCACTTTCACAGCCAATCACTATCTACAGTGCACAGAGCAAAACTTATTTTCAGTTTGAAACGGTGGTACAGGCTGCATTTCCTGTAAACGGGGACCCTGATATTTCGATTGATTATGCATGCGGGATATTTGTAGATGATAAACTGGTCAACCTGAGACAGAGAAATATTAAAGCCAGCAGCGCATCAAGTACTTTCATTACCCATAATCAGATCGGTATTGCTGATAATCTTACTAAAGGCCAGCATACGGTAAGTGTGGCGTGTTCCAGATTAAAATCCTATAATACGAATGTCAATCTGGGAATAGGGATCAATGTGGCAACTAACATCGACAGCTTCATTACCCAATCCTCTCTGAAAGTAGATGTATACGAAGTGCCTCAGGTATTTAACACAATTTTAAATTAATCATGAAAAAAATATTATTCATCACGTCCCTATTATTTTCGTTTTTGTATGAAGCCCAAGTAGGTATCAATACACCGGCACCGGCTACCATGCTTGATATCAATGGTGACTTCAATGTACGGGGACAGATAAGAACAGGCGGAACCGATACTTTTAAAGGAACGACGGGTGCTGCCGGAACTATTTTTCATAACAATTCAGACCTGGCGGTCAATGACTGGAAAAGCATCAAAATTGCTGACGGACAGGGAAGCATGTCTATGTTTTTTATGAATACGGTTGCAGACCAGACCGGTGCTTCTTTCAGTGGTACGAACGGCTCTACGGACCCTTACACAGAAGGATCTTTAATCACCAGTACCTGGACTGTTCTTCCCGGAACGGCAGATACTTTTTCAGTGAACAGCACAACAAACAAAGTAGCTTTCACATTCCAGACCACCGCACAGAAAACAGGAAACGGAAGCGCCTCTTCGGGCTTTGCCTGCGGAATTTTTGTTGATGACCGTTTAAGAGCCGTAAGAACAGACGTATTATTGGGAACAGATGGCACCAATAAGATCTTTAACCTTAATGCAACACTTACCAATCTTGCTGTTAAAAACAATTACACCGTAAAAGCAGCCTGTACGAAAAGAAATCTTAATTCAGGAACATTAGGCATTGGTACAGCGGTGAATACCACCTATCTGAATGCCGGAATGTCCCAGTCTGTACTGACCACATCGGTATTGCAACCTTATTAATTTATTGATTAATACCTTATAATTAAAATCTAAAAGCATCTGTTTTTAGATTTTTTTTGTGAAATAGATAGCGAAATATTTGTTTTTTTAATTCTTTCATAAGCTAAAATAAATTATATTTGGCAACGTGAAAATTTGAGTTACCTATGAAAAAAAACTATTTTTTTAAAGCTTTTGTCGCAGTGCTTCTTGGTCTTCTGGTTTCTTGTGACAATACGACCGATGATCCCATCAACCAGAATAATACAGGAAATAATGGGGAACTGACCATCACAGGTCCCAGAGTACTGAATAAAGTAATGAGCGGAACGGCAACATCAGAGGAGTATATAACTGCTTCAGGTGCCATTTCTCAGGTGATTCTGAAAGACATTGTCACGGCCAATTCTACAACAGCCACGGTAACCTATACCGGTGATAAGGTTTCCAGAATAAAATATATCGATAATCAGAATCCGCATGTGATCGATAATGAATATAATATTACGTATACAGGTGGAAGGATGACTGCTGTTACCCTTCAGCAGAATCTCGGTTCTGTCGTTAATCTCAGCGATTATACCGTAAGTTATGATCCTGCAGGAACCCTGTACAGAATAGAGGAAAAGAAAAAAATGAACGGAAGTGCCACCTACACGCACTACGCAGAATATAAATTCACTTTTTCTGCCAGTAACGTGGTAAGAATGGAGCATACTGCGATGCTGATGAAAAATAATAACCCTGATCCTACAACGGCTTCTAAGACCAACTATGCTTACGACAATTATGATAATAAAGTCAATCCTTATACAACGCTGTCAAAAGAATATTTTATCGTTACCGGAATTTTATTCCCGGTTAATTTCAATATGATTTCTTCCAACAATGCCGGAAAGATTACAGTACAGAACCCTGCAGGAGCTGTGGTATCATATCCTAAAACCTATTTGTATGATTCTCAAAACTATCCGGTATCGGATCAGGGGCAATCTATAAAATATATTTATAAGGCATTATAATCATATTTTTGATTATCGTTTTTTTTATAATATAAATAATTATGTAATTTTTATGCAAAAAAAAATTATATTTGTGGAAAAATAAATAATCCCTAAAGAATGAAACGAATTTTTTATTTTATTTTAATCTTAGCTGGTGTATCTTCCGTGTACTCTTGTAAGGATATGCTGGATGAGAACGGAGATCCGCTTTCAGATCTTAACAACAATACAGGTCTTAACGGACCGAGAGGACTTTACAGGGAAATAACGGATAAAGACACCATAGCAGAGTATCATTATAACGGTTTGCTGATGACCAAAGTGCTTACAGACAGTGCTTCAGTGACAGATGTAATGTACAGTGGTGAAAAAGTAAGTAAAATTAATTTCAACGGTTTCCTGGATGTAGACGGGGACGGCAAACTGGATAAGGACAGTATCTCTTATACACAGCTGTTTACGTATGGAAATACAGGGAAATTGGAGTCCATTTCAGAAACCCGCTCTTATTACAAAAGAGGTCCGGCTGTGCCACCGGCTACGCTGGGTCCAAAAGTCCTTTTTGCAAAAACCAAAAGTCTGTATAAACTGATGTATTCTGCGGCGACAGCCAAACTGGATTCTATTATGATGAAAACCGGTCCGGATATTTCAGGAAGTCCTTCCGGATTTACAGATTACTCACAGACAAAATATACCTATTTAGGGGATAATGTTTCTAAAGTGGTAAGACATTATGGGCCATTGGCTAATGATATACCCGGGGCGCCAACGGAAAAATACAGCTACGAGTATACAAGCTATGATAATCAGATCAGCGCTTATACACTATTGCCGTTTGCCTATAAGATTTCAAATCTTTTATCTACAGAAGCTAATGATTTCAGAAGTCTGATTTTATCTCCGAACAGTCCCAAAAGGATAGCAGTTACGGATCTTACGCAGCCTATTCCAACTCCAACGATTTTCTCTACGGATTATAATTATGATCCTCAGACGTATGTAACCAAAGGGTTTGGAATCAACTATATTTATAAACCTTTTTAAACGTATTTTTTAATCATAATAGCAAACTCAATCTTTCTTAAGGTTGAGTTTTTTGTTTTAATACCTTAATTTTGCAAAAAATTTCTCAATGAAATATTTAATTGTCGGTCTGGGAAACAAAGGGCCTGAATACGAAAATACCCGTCATAATATAGGTTTTAAAGTTGCAGATAAGATTGCAGAACTGTTGGATGTTCATTTTAATTCTACCAATTTTGGCTGGATGGCAGATGGGAAATATAAAGGAAGAAGAGTGCTGGTGCTAAAACCGGATACCTATATGAATCTTTCGGGCAATGCCGTTAAATTTTGGATGCAGAAAGAAAATATCCCTTTGGAAAACGTCCTGATTGTTACTGATGATCTGGCTTTGCCTTTCGGAACACTGAGAATGAAAGGGAAAGGTTCGGATGCAGGGCATAACGGACTCAAAAATATTAATGAGGTTCTGCAGACTCAGAATTATGCACGACTGCGCTTCGGGATTTCTGCTGATTTTTCAGAAGGGAGACAGGTAGATTATGTACTTGGAACCTGGAATGAAGAAGAATCGAAAACACTTCAGGAAAGAATCGAAAAGTTTTCCAAAGCAAGTCTGTCGTTTGTTTTTGCAGGGATTAACAATACCATGTCCTCATTTAACGGAAAGTAAAAGATATATAAAGAAAAAAATAAAAGACCATCGAAAACCGATGGTCTTTCTGTTGTACTCTTAATAAAAATTAATTTCCAATCTATCTAACTATAACATTCTTCTGATAGTCCTTCCGCGAATGATTATAATGGATGATCTGATTTTATAACCAGGTTACCACTCCGGTTTCAACATCGTAATTGGCTCCAACGATTTTTATTTTATTCTCCTCTTCAAGCCTTCTCAGTGTTGAGCTTTGTTTGCGGATGTCTTCAATGGCGCTTTTTACGTTCTGCTGGTTCAGTCTTTCCAAAAGATCACTGTTACCAGAAGAACGCTCTTCCCCATCTTCAATAACCTGATGGATGATAGGGTCAAAATGATTGATCAGATGATTCAGATTGTCCATTCCCATTCCCTCGATTTTAGCCGCATCCAGACCACCTTTCAGCGCGCCGCATTTCGTATGTCCTAAAACCACGACAAGTTTTGAGCCTGCAACATTACAGCCGAACTCCATGGATCCTAGAATATCCTGATTTACAAAATTTCCAGCAATTCTGATGCTGAAAACATCTCCCAATCCCTGATCAAAGATCAACTCCGCAGACGTACGGCTGTCGATACAGCTTAAGACCACTGCAAAGGGCCATTGTCCTTCGCGGGTAGCATTTACCTGCTCCAGAAGGTCTCTGTTTGCCTTTAAGTTATTTACAAATCTCTGATTTCCTTCCTTTAAAAAATTAAGTGCTTTTTCAGGAGTAATCGTAGATTGAGTTTCTGAGGTGTGTGCTTTCATATGTTTGTTTTATTATTTTTAAAGTTAAAAAAATTATCGAATCAGAGCTACATTGCTCTTCTATGAGTGATTACAATGTGAGAATCTTCGTCTCGTTCATAATCTTTGTATGATGTTTTGAAGCCTAGCAGTTCTACACTGATATCTTCTTCTTTAGCCCTGATGTTGGCAAAATCCTGGATCATTTCCAGCACATCTGTGGCGATGTATGAAGTTCCCCGGGCATCAATGGTCACTGTAGAATTAGGCTTAATGTTTTTTAATGTCTTTTTAATAGCTGCTTTATTTAAAAATGAAACTTCCTCAGCCAACTTAATAATGATTTCGTCAGCATCATCCAGCTTTTCACGGCTTAAATAATATGCCCTTTTCATATTTCCCTGGAGAATATAAAAAACAGATATTGCTAAACCTATTCCCACGCCTTTCAGCAAATCAGTGGCTACAACAGCGACTACAGTTGCTACAAAAGGGATAAACTGAAATTTGCCCAAATGCCAGAAATGTTTAAAAGTGGCCGGTTTTGCCAATTTATAACCTACCATGAGCAATACTGCGGCCAACGTGGCCAGGGGAATCAGATTTAAAATCATCGGAATAGAAAGAACGCAGATTAATAAAAGGAGTCCATGGATAATCGCTGAAAGTTTAGACGTTGCTCCTGCATTGGCATTCGCAGAGCTTCTTACCACTACGGAAGTCATCGGAAGCCCACCGATAAACGAACTGATAAGATTCCCGATACCCTGAGCTTTTAATTCAAGATTGGTATCGGTAATTCTTCGCTGGGCATCCAACCGGTCTGATGCTTCGATACAAAGTAAGGTTTCAATAGAGGCCACAATTGCAATCGTCGCTCCTACGATCCAGACTTTAAGATTGGTGAATCCGGCAAAATCCGGCATTACAATCAGGTTACTGAAGTCTGCGACAGATTGGGGAACCGGCAGAACAACAAGATGCTGAGGGGTGATGGCTAATGAGCTTCCCGTCATTTTGAAGAGTTCATTTAATAAAATACCAGCTACTACAGCAACCAAAGCTCCCGGAAGCATTTTCATTCTTCTTAATGTCGGAATTTTATCCCACGCTAAGAGAATCCCGATGGAAACTATTGTAACTATAATTGCTCCCGGATGAACCGCTCCGAAAAGCTCTGTAAAATAACCGAAATTCAGCCCGTTGTCAAAAATAGACTCATGGCCTTCATAGTCTTTGTCAAAGCCCAGTGCATGCGGGATCTGTTTTAAAATAATAATGATCCCTATCGCGGCAAGCATCCCTTCAATAACATTATTCGGAAAATAGTTTGAGATACTTCCCGCTTTTATAAATCCCAATACAAGCTGAATGATACCTGCGATAATTCCTGCACAGAGAAAAAGCTCAAATGCTCCTAAATCTGTGATAGCCGTTAAAACAATAGCCGTTAATCCTGCTGCAGGACCCGATACCGAAATATTAGAATTACTGATCGTTCCTACAACCAACCCTCCTACGATCCCGGCGATAATTCCGGATAATGGCGGTGCTCCCGATGCCAATGCAATTCCTAAACATAAAGGAAGTGCGACTAAAAATACGACGAGGCCTGAAGGGAAATTTTCCTTGATTCCTGCTATTAATGATGTGTTTTTCATGATATGAAAATGCTGTGATTACAGATGACCAGCTGTGATTGATCATTTGTAAAAGATTGGAAATTTAATTTTTAAAGCACATGACGATTCGATATCAGATTGATATGAATACGATTAAAAAACTAATGATACTTAAAAATCAGGCTTCCGGAGGCGGAGAAAATATCGTGAGTAGTGGCGACAGATGAAAGTCATCATCGATCAGTACGAAAGATTTACCCTGAAGATCGGGCTCGAAAAATTTTACGTAATCGAATACATCCAGGGTTTTTGGAAGTGTTTTTTCGTAAACGGTGAAAGAGGTAGAATGGGAGTGGGGTTCTTCTTCATTGATGATCATATTGGTTCTCTGCAATTCCCAGCCTAAAACGGCAGCGATGCTTGGCAAAGCTGTAAAGTTCAGGAAAAACGTTAAAACAATAATACTCCAGAATTTCATTTTACATTTTTTTTGAAAAACTATTTTGTTTTTCTGGTCATGATCCAGTCGGAACTAATGAGGTTATAAATTTTTTGAATATCCTTCAGTATTTTTTCGAAGTCGATATCCAGATCAATAATTTTACCTGTCCTAAGATCAAACACCCACCCGTGAACAACAGGATATTCTTCTAAAATATACCGCTCCTGCACACAGGCCATTTTAATAACATTGATACACTGCTCCTGAACGTTTAGTTCAACCAGTCTGTCATAGCGCCTGTCTTCATCTTCAATAGCGTCTAATTCTGCCTGGTGCAATCGGTAAACGTCTCGGATGGTTCTCAGCCAGGGATTCAGCAATCCCATATCCTGAGGGGTCATCGCTGCTTTTACTCCTCCGCAGTTGTAGTGCCCGCACACAATAATGTGTTTTACTTTCAAATGTTCTACAGCATACTGGATAACCGCTGTGGAGCTCATATCCAGGGTATTGACCACGTTAGCGATATTTCTTGTAACAAAAACTTCGCCCGGCTGTGTGCCCATTAATTCTTCAGCGGTGACTCTGCTGTCCGAACATCCGATATACAGATAATCCGGGTTTTGAGTTTTGGCTAAATCTTCGAAGAAAGTAGGGTTATTGGCAACTTTGGATTCTACCCATTTTCTGTTGTTTTCAAAAATAACTTCGTACGATTGTGACATATAAAAAATTTAAAGTGTTACAATTATTTATATCGTGTAAATTATTTCCAAATTCAATAGACCAAATCAATAATTCTACAAAAATATAATTTTTAGTGAAAGTGTAATCACTTTTAACAAAGTTTAATATTAAAGTATGTTTAAAATCATACGAATTTAAGCTTCAAAAAGCGATATCATTGATATTGTCTGTTCTTTTTTAAGTTTGATAGCCCTTATTCTTAAAAAGCTAGTATAAAATTACAAACAATGGATGAAAAAACCAATATCCTGACTCAATTAAGGAATAGTTAATATTTAAAAACTTTCATTGATGCCCCGTCAGTTTTTCGGAATTTTATATCTTATGATTAATATATCCTTCCGTAGCATTTTCAGATTCGTATATTTTTCCCGGGTTTCCCATGACCACTGAATTGGGGGGAACGTTAAAATTAACATAAGAATTCGGAGCAATCAGAACATTACTACCAATGGTAATTCCGCCCACGATCACTGCATTGGCTCCAATCCAGACTTCATCCTCGATGGTAGGGAAGCCCTGATTTTTTCCGCGGTTCTGCTGTCCGATGGTAACTCCCTGGGCAATATTGCAGTTCTTTCCGATAATCACTTTGGGGTTAATAACTAAACTTCCCCAGTGTCCCAGATAAAAACCTGCTCCTATTCTGGTTTCCGGGTAGATCTGGAAGCCGTATTTTATCTGATAATGCCTTAAAACCAATTTCCAGAATATTCCTAATACGGGCTTTCCCTGATATTGTTGGGCTTTCCTCAGAACATAAATGAAATGAAGATTCGGATTGATGCACTTTGTCCAGATCCGGGTGCCTGAAAGCCATTGTCCGCTTTCCCGGTAGAAATCCTTTTGAATGATGGAATATTTTTCTGCCATAAATAAAGAGTATGGATATTAATAAGTTCGATTTGTTAAGGTATTAACTGATCTATAACAGCAACTATTTTAGCAACAGAATTTTTCAGGTTAAAAGGGATTTCATAATCTCTCAGTTTTTCAGAGTAGGATGTAAAAGTCTCCGGTTGGGTCAGAGCCTGCTTCATCCCATTGTAAATTCCGTCTTCCGAGTTTTCTACAATTAATCCCAGCGCACCATGGTCAAGCATCTCACTGGCTCCGGAAACATCTGTGGAAATAATCTTCTTTTTCAGGGTAATGGCTTCAAATAAAACGGTCGGAAATCCTTCATATCTTGAACTTAAAATATAAAAATCTGCATTTTTAAAGTACGGGTAGGGGTTATCCGTAAAGCCGAGCATCGTGGCTGTCCCGTCAACACCAAGGTCTGATTTCAGTTTTTTGATATTCTCAAAATCATATCCGTCGCCTACAATGAGTATTTTGTGTTTTAATCCTTCGTCCAGCAGTCTTTTATGAACCTTCAGCAACCGGTCAAAACCTTTTTGGGGGAAAACGGTTCCTACAGAGATAAAGGTGGGAACAGAAGAATCGAAAGTATAATTTATAACCGGTTTTTCAGCCTTTGATAAAAATTCTTCCGTATCCAGCGGGTTGTAGATTCTTACAATTTTCTGTTTTTCGGAATTGTCTTTGGCAAGAGCTGAAAATAAATGTTCGATTTTTTCCGAGATGACCATAATTTTATCAAATCCGAAAAATTTCCGGATCTCAGCATCGGTGTAGCCTTTTACCTGCGAGAGGTCATTATGAATCCAGACGATTTTTTTTGAGCCCGTCAAAGGCGATCCTAAAATCTCATCGCGCATGCCATGGATGGCCGCAAATTCGATGTCGTATTGTTTATTCTTTAATTTCCTTTTGTACAGAAGTTTCGGAAATCTTTTTAATGTTTTTTCATGAAGCACTCTGGTTACTTTCCTGGGAATTTCGTGAGGGCGGTTGGTGGTGATCATTTCACCTTTGTGGAGGTATAATATATTGATCCATTCCGGAACTTCAGGTAAGTATTTTCCTGAATAGAGATTTAACAGCAAGTCGATTTCATACTTATCTTCCGGAAGATTCTTTAAAAAGGTGACCAACACTTTTTCTGCGCCTCCATGTCTTAGGGAACCGATACGGATAAGGATTTTCTTTTTTCCGGTCATTTCTTTTTTACAGGTTTATAGTTATGAGGAAGATGGTCTTTGATGTAGGCTTCAAGCTTCGCCCGGTCCGGCTCCAGTTCTCTTGGGTACATGACATTATTTTCAAGAGCTCTGTTGCCATATTCTTCTATGGTACAGATAAATTTTGCAGGAGTTCCTGCATAAACAGAATTGTCAGGCATGCTGGAATTCAATACCGAGCCCGCTCCCAGAATGCAGTTGTCTCCCATCTGGGAACCCGGAAGGAATATGCAGTTATTTCCGACAAAACAGTTTTTTCCAAGTTTTATCCTACCGAAATTTCGGGCATCTTCATACTTTTTCATACTGCGGATGACATACATCGCACCATCATGATTGATAAATTTGCAACCTGCTGTAATTTTTGTCCGGTCTCCTATTTCAATTAAAAAGGGTTCAGAACCAAAATCCGGAGCTTCCACGAATATCACATTTTTCCCGACTTTTAATCCTCGCGCCATGGAAATTCTGATATAAATCTTCTGAATCATCTTCTGATAGGTCGTATGAAGCTTAAGAATAATGCGGTACAGGAAAATCATTGTTCTTTTTTTACTAAGTTAGTCATGATATTTTCAACGGCATCAAAAATTTTCTGATTGTCGAATTGTTTTTCTATATCTTTCAGATTATCCGTAATCTGTGAAACCAGCTCAGAATCTGTAATAAATTTCTTCATGGCTTCATACATCTCATCTGTTTCATAATTAATGAGGTATCCGTTCTTTTCATGGGTAATCATTTCCGGAATGCCGCCGACATTGGTTGATATAATCGGTTTCTGAAGAATTAAGGTATCAGCTATAATCAGTGGCCAGCCTTCGGACTCTGACGGCAGGATAAAGAAGTCAGCCTGCTTTACATACGGATAAGGATTCATCAGAGATCCCAAAAATTCGAAACTCTGAACGACTCCCAGACGTTCCGCTTGCTTTTTTAGATTTTCCCTTTCTTCACCATCACCGATAACAACAATATGATGGTCAAAACCGTCTTTTAACAGTCCTGCGTGAGCCTCCATAAGCTTATGAAACCCTTTTCTGCTATGGAGTCTTGCAACAGATACGAAGACCGGCTTATCAGGAAATTCGGGATTGAAAGCGACTGCTTTTTTCTTCAGCTCCTCAATAGGAATGGCATTTAATATGACCTGGTTTTCAGGAATTTTTAGTTCAGGATAGGTTTCCACTAAAATGTCCTTGGTCTGCTGGGATCCGAAAATAAAATAATCAAACTGAGGAATCTGTCGCAGTATTTCGGGGACCAACGGCTGCAGTTTGGGCAATGTAATGTCGGAATGAAACCATCCTATTTTTTTTGAATTCTTTTTTAGAGAGTTCAATACCGGGGAAAATGCAGAATAGGTAGTAGCAATTTCCACATCATAATTCTCTTCTAAAAGAACATCCGCCATCTTGGGATTTCTGAATGCTTTTTTCAGTCTAAGATTTCGCCGGACCAATTGTATTTTTTGTATCAGAGGGTTTTTAGAAAGATCCTCTCTTCCTTTCGTGAGGTAAATTTTTTTTATGTGGGGCGGAAATTCGTCTCTTAGCTCGCCCTGATTAATATTTAAACAGACAGTGATTTCGAATTTTTCCTTATTGAGGTTGTGGAGCATACTTAATATCACTTTTTCCACTCCTCCCATCTCCATGGAACGATGTCTAAAAAGTACTTTAATCTTTTTCTGATCTGTCATTATTTAAATATTTTTTGTATTCTGAGTTTAATTTGTTTTTTTATCCGGAAAGGAATTTTATTTTGATATTCCAGAAGCTTAAAAATTTCCTGTGGATCGTGATAATCTTCAGGAACCGGTATTCCGTTAATTTCTTTTAGATTTCTTCTTTGAATAGCTTCCCAGATAGCCCGGGCATAATAGGCGTATGACTTTTGTTTGTTATGGTTCTGAGAAATGCCTCCTGGGTGTGCTCTGTATAAATAATCGGTCTGATTGATAAACTGTACCTTACCGACTTCGTACATTTTATAGTACAGGTCCTGATCTTCTGCTATTTTCAATTCCGGATTTATTCCGGATGTTTTCATATATACTTCTTTTCTGAATGCTACAAACGGAGCGATCTGTATGGGAAAGTTGAAAAAATATTTTTCTCCGTTGGGAACCTGCATTGCAGCCTTGAATTCATGCAGAATATTCAGATGCTCATCACATTTCGCCAAACGGGAATACGTAAGCACAACATCTCTCTGCTTTTGAAGAACCTCAACAGCGCTCTTCAATGCTTTTGGCCTAATACTGTCGTCAGGATCCACGTAACCGCATACCTCACCGCTGGACCGCTTGATAAGGTCGGATTTTGTTACCCCGACACCATAATTGGATTCATTTTCGTACAGTTTAAATCTTTCGTCATCTCCGATAATCTGCTTAATAATTTCGACGGAATCGTCGGTGGAACGATCGTCAATAATGATGGTTTCCCAATTTTCATACTCCTGGGAGAGAATAGAGTCATAGCAATCTTTAAAAAATTTGCCATTATTATAATTGGCGATTAGAATAGAAAATTTCATACACTTGTGTTAATAAATTTTTACAAATATAATTATATCTGAAAAGTTACAGAAAAATCTTTATTTTTGTGTCTTAAATTTAACACAGTGAGTGAAATAGTAAGAGTTCTCAAAACGTTCGTCGCGTATCTTAAAAGACCGGATCTTTATCCTGAATTGGGCAGAAAGATCGTTAAAAATACCGTAAACCGCGGTAATGCTTTTAAAGGAAAGGAAAAAACAAATTCATGGGCATCTTCCAGATCAATTTCCCAACAGGAAGCGGTTGCCAAACTTTTCGGAGCAGATACCGCTCCCTTCCGAACCGAATTTTCGGACGTTTTAAAACAATCTGAGCAAAAAGAAAAAGATTGCCCTATTAAGATGGGAGGCCCCGGCGCCCTGGAATTAATTTATTATTCCTGCGAATTTGCCAATGCTGAAAATGTCGTGGAAACCGGTGTTGCATATGGCTGGTCTTCCCTGGCTGCCTTATTATCTCTGGAGAAAAGAGAAGGCACGCTTTACAGTTCGGATATGCCATACCTGGCTCAGGATGGAGATCAGTATGTAGGCTGTATCGTTCCTGAAAACCTTAAGCGCTTCTGGAAATTATTCCGGTTTGCAGATAAAGAGTCTTTACCTAAAATTTTCGCGGATAACGCAACTTTTGATGTGGTGCACTATGACTCTGATAAAAGTTACAACGGAAGATTCTGGGCTTATCATGAATTATACAGGCATCTTAGAAAAGGAGGTGTTTTCATCAGTGATGATATTGGTGACAATTCTGCTTATCAGGATTTTTGTGAGGCCAACGCTATCGATACGGTTGTTGTAGAATACGAAGGTAAATACATCGGGGTGTTTGTGAAATAATAGATGGTAATGTATTCGAATTTTAGTGAAAATTAGTCAGATTACCTTCACAAGATTTATAGCAGCGATTGCTATTGTCATCTCTCATTTCAGCAAAGATCTGTTTCTGTATAAAATTAAATATATCTCCGATATTTTCCTGCGGGCTAATGTCGGAGTGAGTTATTTCTTTATTCTTTCCGGCTTTATCATGATTGTTGCATATCATAAAAAAGACAGGATCGTTTATTGGGAATATTACAGAAACCGGTTCGCCAGAATTTATCCTCTGTATGTTGTAGGATTGCTGCTGTTGCTGTTCACCAGATATTCTGATTTTAGTTTTTATAAAATTCTCTTATATTTATCAGGTCTACAGAGCTGGATTCCCGGTGATGCTTTGATTCTGAATTTTCCGGGATGGTCTATTTCGGTAGAATTTCTTTTTTATATGCTTTTCCCTTTACTGTATAATTATTTTTATTCTAAGGGAAATAAAAGCATCTGGATCGGAATAATTCTACTTTGGCTGATTACCCAGGTGTTTTCGAATCTTTATGTAAAGTCTGTATTTTATCAGGGGCCGCATACGATAAGCCATGAATTGATTTCATATTTCCCACTCCTGCATCTTAATGAATTTTTAGCAGGTAATCTGGCGGGATTGGTTTTTGTCAAAAATTCTAAAAAGATGAAACTTGACTGGTGGATCATTCTGATTTTTAGTGCTATCCTTATTGCATTAATAAGTATCCCGCTGAATTTTCATAATGGTCTGATGGGTGTACTTTTCATTCCTTTGATCTATCTGATTTCCTGTAATAACGGATGGATGACCAGGATATTTTCATTAAAACCTATGGAATATTTAGGAGAGATAAGCTATGCCATCTATATTGTACACATTCCCGTTCTATACCTGGTTAGAAAAGTTTTATGGGAAACCATGGGGTTTTTAAAAACCGACGCTATTTTTTTAATTTATCTGATCATTTTAATAATTATTTCGGCGGTTTTTTATCAGTTTATTGAAAAACCGATGAGAAATTATTTAAAAAAATAAAACATTAAATAAAAATAGATATTTTTGTTCAACTTCAACAAACATATACACATGAGTGAAATAATAATTCCCGAAAATGGCAATGGTCTCCAATCCGTAATGTATGGCCGGAACATATAAGTAATAAAAATAATTTTAAAAATACTGTATGTTATTCAATTCCATTGGTTTTTTGATCTTTCTCCCCATCGTTTTCTTCCTATATTGGTTTGTATTTAATAAAAAATATCAACATCAGAATGTACTGATCCTTGTAGCAAGTTTTTATTTTTATGCTTGCTGGGATTGGCGGTTCCTGTTTTTACTGTTATTCTCGATAGGGCTGGATTATTTTTCAGGCCTTCAGATTGAGAAAAGTAAAACAAAGAAAGAGGCTACGTTCTGGCTGGCGCTAAGTATTATTATTAACCTGGGCTTCTTGGGCTTTTTTAAATATTACAATTTTTTTGTAGAAAGCTTTGCTGATTTATTGGGAGGTTTCGGATTCCATCCGAATATATGGCTTCTTAAAATTGTACTTCCTGTAGGGATTTCTTTCTATACATTTCATGGTCTTTCCTACGTCATTGATATTTACAAAAAAAGAATCCCGGCAGAGCGAAATTTTATTGATTATGCTGTTTTTGTGAGTTATTTCCCGCTTTTGGTAGCGGGGCCTATTGAGAGAGCCACCCACTTATTGCCTCAAATTCAGAAGAGAAGAGTTTTTAACTATGAGCAGGCAACAGACGGCATTCGCCAGATCCTTTGGGGGTTTTTCAAGAAAATGGTTATTGCAGACAATTGTGCACCGTTAGTGAACGAGATTTTTGCCCATTATCACACAGAAAGTGCCAGTAACCTGGTTTTGGGAGCTGTTTTATTTGCGTTTCAGATTTATGGTGATTTTTCCGGATATTCCGATATCGCCCTGGGGGTCTCCAGATTATTCGGTGTCGAACTGTTGAAGAACTTTGCTTTTCCGTATTTCTCAAGAGATATTGCCGAGTTCTGGAGAAGATGGCATATTTCTCTGTCTTCCTGGTTCAGGGACTATCTTTATATTCCCCTTGGAGGGAGTAAAGGTGGACTGATGATGAAAATAAGAAATACTTTTATCATCTTCCTGGTATCAGGATTCTGGCATGGAGCCAACTGGACTTTTATTATATGGGGCGGACTGAATGCCGTTTATTTTCTGCCACTTCTGGTGGCCAGCAAAAACCGACAGAATCTTGAAGTGGTGGCAATGAACAGATATCTTCCGTCACTGAAAGAGTTTTTACAAATATTAGTTACTTTTTCGCTTACCTGCTTTGCATGGATTTTCTTCAGGGCTGCATCTGTTTCAGAGGCTGTTTCCTATATAGGGAAAATTTTCAGCCAGACGATATTTTCGGTTCCTGCACCTCTTCCTTATAAAGTTTTGGCATTAATAGGAGTGATGCTGATCATTGAGTGGGTAAACAGAACCAGATTCCATGGATTGGAAATTGCGAGATTCAGCCCGTGGCTGAGAAGATTTCTGTATCTGGCCATCCTATATATCATTCTCCGTTACGCTAATTTCGGGAATAACGAATTTATTTATTTTCAGTTTTAATATGAAAAAGTTTTTATTTAAAGTATCGTTTTATCTGATAGGATTAGTGGTTGTTTCTGCTGTTCTGGGATCTTTTGCTGATGGAAATACCGATGATAATTATTTGCATTTTGCAGTAGAGAAGCCTCATCATATGATCCTGGGAGACTCCAGGGGATCACAGGCCGTTTTGCCCAAGATTCTTGAAGGAAAGCTTCATCGAAAATTTGATAATTTTTCTTTAAATGTAGTGCAGTCTCCGTATGGTCCGATTTACTATGAAGCGATAAAGAAAAAAATAAATGAAAATACAAAAGACGGTATATTTATTTTAACTGTTGATCCCTGGAATTTATCTCTGGACAAAAGGGTTAAAAAAATAAAAGATTTTCCGGAAGAACATTCTCCTTTAAAAAATATGTATTTCTACGACTGCTCTCCCAATTATGAATATCTCTTAAAAAACTACAGCAGAAGCTGGTTTAAAATTTATACGGAGAGAGAAGACACGGGGAGATCCAATACTTACCTGCATAAGGATGGATGGCTGGAAGTAACCGTAGATATGCAAAAAGATTCGGTGGCTAAAAGAGCGGTTGAAAAAGTAGATTTTTTTTATAAAGAGCTTGCGCCAAATCAACAGTTATCTTCAGTAAGGATCAAGTCGCTGGAGGATATAATACAATTCCTCAAAAATAAAGGAACGGTTTATCTGGCGAGAATTCCGACCTCTGAAAGACTGCTGAAATTAGAAAATTCCTATTCTCCTGATTTCAATCTTAAAATGAAGAAAATCTCGGAGAAGCATCAGGTAAAATATTTTGATTTTACTCCAAACCCAAATCATTATCAGTATACGGATGGAAACCATATGTATAAGGAGTCGGGTAAAATATTTACTGCTCAGCTTGCAGATTCGATCCGATTATTAAAATAAATCCTTCCTGAAATTAATATTATAGATCCCGGAACGGATACTCGGGTAATCTGTTACCAGATATTTTGTAATCATTCCCCATTTCTTTAAAGGCGGAGCCAACGCGATTTCGAAACTGCGGTGCATTCTTCTGATATGGGTTTTAATAGTTTCGGGAATGGAATCTTCATGTTCAGACCAGCTGGAAATCTCTCTCCAGAGCAGTACTTTGGTTGAGGCAGGATTTATTTTCCTGGTATTCAGTTGGGTGATCCTGTTGTCTTCATGAACGCCTCTCATCGCCACAGCCTTATCTAAAATTCCGGGATAAAGATTGAGATAGTATGACAGGCGGAACAGAAATTCGGTGTCCTGATGCAGCCTTAAATGTGTTTTAAAGAAAGGCTTGAGTTTTTGGACCATATTTTCCCGCCGCACCGTTAAAGTATCAATACTGAATAATCCGAAGCTTCCCCTTAAATTAATTTGCCCCGGGAAAACATCTTTAGGCTCGTGCCGTTTATATACCGTGGTCAGACGGTCTTCAAAAATGCTGTAATATTGCTCTTTCGCTTTTTGAGAATAGTAGTGTACCCCCAATGCGCCATATACTCCCTCCACTTCCGGGTTTTTGAACAGCTCTTTTTCAGCATCAAAACGGTTCGGGAGAAAATAATCATCGGCATCCAGAAAGGCAATATAATCTCCGGTCGCCTTTTCCAGTCCCAGATTCCGGCTTGCTCCGGCACCATGATTTCCCTGGTCGGGGTGCTGAAATAGTTTGACCCGCTCGTGTTTTTCCGACAATGATTTACAGATCTGCAGTGCATGGTCCGGGGATTTGTCTTCAACCAGAATAATCTCATATACTTCCTGGAACTGCAGAGCCGATTCTACAGCCTGCGTTACATATTTTTCTGCATTATATACAGGTACAATAACTGATATTTTCATCCTTAATACAAGTAAATTGTTATTTATAATAGTGTTTTTCTGAAATTAATATTATATAATCCTGATCGTATACCGGTATAGTCAAGAATTAAATATTTGATGATCATTCCCCATTTCTTCTGTATCGGGGCATTGGCAATCTTAAAACTTCGCTGCATTCTTTTGATATGCGTCTTTATATTTTGCGGTATGGTATCCTCGCTTTCAGCCCATCTGTTTACTTCGTCCCAGAATATTTCTCTGGACACCGTCTGTTTTGATTGTCCGGTCTCGACTTTCGTAATCCTGTTATCCTCGTGTACTCCGCGTATCGCAATAGGCTGGTCTATACTCCCGGGATAAAGATCGAGATAATAGGAAAGGCGCAGTAAAAATTCTGTGTCTTCATGCATCTTCAGGTGCGATTTGAATAAAATATTCATTTTCTTTTCCAGGGAATTCCGTCGCACTGTTAAAGTGTCGATACTGAATAAACCAAAACTTCCCAGCATATAAAGCTGTCCCGGGAATACATCTCTGGGCGGATGTTTCTTATAAACGGTAGTAATGTCATCCCGGAATACAGAATAATACTGTTCTTTGGCCTTTTCCGAATAATAGTGTACTCCGAGGGCGCCATACACTCCGTCTACTCCGGGATCTTTAAAAAGTTCTTTCTCAGCATCAAAACGATTCGGCAGGTAATAGTCGTCTGCATCCAGAAAAGCAATAAAATCACCTGTTGCCTTTTTTATTCCGAGATTCCGGCTGGCTGATGCTCCGTGATTCGCCTGATCGGGATGCTGAAACAATTTTACCCTGTCATAGGTTGACGCAAGCCGGCGGCAGACTTCAAGAGCATTATCCGGCGATTGATCTTCGATTAAAATAACTTCATACACTTCATCAAAACTCAGCGCGGATTCTACCGCCTGGGTGACAAATTTTTCTGCATTATATACAGGGACCACTATGGAAATCTTCATCATTATCTGTAATAGTTAAATCTATATTTTGTTTTCAGAATCTCTGGGTTTTTTATAGCTTCCCATACCATACGGCAATATTTTGTCAGTCCTTTTTTTAAAGACAGATCAAAAGAGGTATAACTTAAATAGATCCTGTTTTTATATTCATCAGGAATATGAGCCGCCTTTGCCCAATCGTACAGGGACTTCCAGTACAGATACTGTCTCTGGTTGTATTGAGGGGAATACTGTACGATTTTCGTAATCCGGTTATCATCATGAATGCCTCTTACCGCAACCGGCTGATCGATAATTCCGGATTTCAGATAACAGTGATAGGCCAGTTTAATATTGAAATCCGAATCCTGATGTACGCGAAGATTAACATTAAACCTCAGGTTATTTTTGTCGACTGCCGATTTTCTGATCGTTAATGCATTAAGATGAAAAAAAGTGCCGAAGGTTTTTGGCGTAAGGCTCATTAAGCCCCGGAATACTTCCTCACCTTCTGCATGGTAGTTTACCGTAGTGAGCGGGGCATCTTTAAATTTCGACTGGTACTCCTGTTTACCTTTTTCGGTAAGGTATTCAATGCCGATAGCTCCGAAAACCCCTTCTACTTTGGAATCATTAAAGATCTCTTTCTCGGCATCAAAGCGGTTGGGAAGATAATAATCATCTGCATCCAGAAAGGTGATGAAATTTCCGGTTGCCTTTTCGATTCCTAAATTTCTTGTAGCCCCGGCGCCATGATTTCCCTGGTCGGGATGTTGGTATAATTTAACTTTATTATATTCAAGTGCTAATTTCCTGCATATTTCCAGTGAATGATCGGTTGATTTATCTTCAACTAAGATGATCTCCCTGACTTCTTCAAACTGAACTGCAGAACCTACCGCTTTTTCTAAAAAAGGACCTGCGTTGTATACGGGAATAATAACAGAAACATCAAGCATTATAAAACATTTTGGTTGTTATGAGCCCAAAGGGCAAGTTGCAGCAGATTCCAGTGTTTATGATCCTTCTTCTGGAATTTCTGGGCTGCCTCAAAATCGATAAAATTAAAAATCTTCTGGTCGCGGTTTTTCAGCAGATCATCGGATAGTCTGATGAGGTTCTCTTCATCGAACCATGATTTTACACTCATCCCGAATCCCTGTTTGCGACGCCTTCTTATCGTTTCCGTCCAATAGGAACCCATAGATTCCCGCAGGATGATTTTATCGTGTTCATTATTCAGTTTCAGCTGCTCAGGAAGCTGAATGCAGAACTCAGCAAAATCCACATCCAGGAAAGGAGTTCGTACCTCGAGAGAATTGGCCATGGCCATCCGGTCGGATTTTACCATCATATTTCCCGGTACATATCCTTCCATATCCACTCTCATAATGTCATTCAGAGAATCCGGATCGGGAGTAAAGCTATAGGGCTGAAGATAATCTGATACAATTCCCAATGATCTCTGCTCTTCTTTATTAAATGAATTCCGTACAAAATTCTGATGGAAGTCCAGGATATGCGGATGAGCCAGATTCTTCTTGGTGACAAAAGACGTTTCTTTCAGATTCTGATATAGTTTTAAGCCAAACTTGGCAATGATATTTTTATAACTGAAATGGTTTCTCAGTGTATTTTCGACCCTGTAAAAATCATAGCCGCCAAACAGCTCGTCACCTACATCTCCGGAAAGCACTACCGTAAGATCTTTTCTTGCATTTCTGCATATTTCATAATGGGGAATGAACGAGATATCGGCAAAGGGCTCATCAAAAAACGGCGATATCTTCAGAAGTGCCGTTGCAAGATCCTGCTTTTTTTCGTGCACTTCTATATGGTTGGTATGGTACTTATCGGCAATTTCCTTGGCATATTTCAACTCACTTTCTTTGTGATCATATCCGAAGCTGATCGTCGTCTGTCGTGGTAAAAATTCGGCTACCAAAGCAACTACGGAAGAGGAATCTAAACCTCCGCTCAGGAAACTACCGACTTCTACATCTGCCACCAGCTGCTTCTTAACGGCATTTTTCAGTAAATAGGTAAATTCTTCCTTTGCCTCGGATAAACTCATGCTCCTGTCTTTCGCAGGAATGCTGTAATATCTTGAAACCGAAAATTTGCCATCTTTCCAGATAAGCTGATGGGCAGGGGGAAGCGTGAAAATATTATGATAAATACTTTGATAGGTGCTTACATAGCCGTACTGCAGATAGTGGGAGAGGGCATCATGGTTTACCTGTGGCTCAATTAATCCTGAAGCCAGAATGCTTTTTATTTCCGAAGCAAAGATAAATTCGTTATTTTTTCCGACTGCATAGAAAAAGGGTTTTTCTCCGAAACGGTCTCTTGCACAGAAAAGTTCCTGTTTTTCATTATCCCAGATGGCAAACGCAAACATTCCGGGAAGATCGTGGATCAGCTTTTCTTTTTTCCGCTGGTACATGGCAAGAATAACCTCCGTATCGGAACTTCCGTGGTAGGGATAGTCGGCATATTGGTTTTTAATCGCCTGGTAACCGTAAATTTCGCCGTTCAGGACGATGCATTCGTTTTTCGTATTTGAAAACATTGGCTGTCTGCCGTTTTCCGATAAATCGATAATCGAAAGTCTGCGGTGCCCCAATGCCGCATTTTCATAAAACTCCGCATGTGAAGAATCCGGACCCCGATGGGCCAGTGCATCTGTCATTTTCTGAATTTCTTCCTGATAATTCCGGGCATTATGGGCAATAATTCCTGCTATTCCACACATAATTTTAATTTATTTTTCAAATTAAGCTTGTCTTGTTTTGGGCTTAAACCTAATTTATTGTGTTGATCTATTTATGGGTCTGTTTAAACGTATTATATCTTAAGAAAAGCAGGACCTGCTTTTGTGACCGTAGTTCTCATTTCACTGAGCTGCTTTTCTTCTGATGTAATCTTCTTATATTTCTGAGATAAGTTTTTATACTGAGCGAGTTTTCCGGACATGATGTTTTTAAGCATGCTCTGTTTAAGCGCTTTTTTTTCCGAATGTAGCGAATCAGGAAGCCCTGGATTCATAATATTGGTTTCTACCCTCAGATCCGGATATTTCGAAGTATCCACTTTGGTTAACAGCTGTTTTCCGTCGTGCACTACTTTACTGGCTGGTACCAAGAGAGTTTTTTTCTTATGAAAAATAACCCTGTTCACATATTCCACATCCTCACCATAGTGAAAAAAATAAGGATTGAAACCGCCTACCACCTCTATGGTATCTCTCGGGATCAGCCAGTGTGCCGCATTGATGAATTTTATTTCGTAATATGGTTTCAGATTCTGAAAGTAGAGATCGGAAATTAATCTTGTTTCAAAGTTGATGGCGATATATTTATCAAGGAAAATATCAAGCAGCTTTTCTGTCCCGTCGATATGCATCGGGCTGAGAATGCCGATCTCTTTTTTATCCGGATACTGACCGTAGATTTCCAGCAATTTTTCCAGACTGTCCTGGTAAAGCCAGGCATCCTGGTTCATTAAATAAAAGAAATCAGTACCTTCTTTATAGGCCTTTTCGATCCCGATATTATTGGCTTTTCCGAACCCGAGATTTTCTTCGGACTGGATAAAATCCACCTCCGGAAAATGTGTTTTAATGTATTCCTGGGTGCCGTCTGCAGAACCGTTGTCAATAACAATGGCCGTTACAGGAACAGACGACTGCCTTAAACTGCTAAAGCATCTCTCTGCCCATTTCATGGCATTATAAGTAACAATGATAATATAAATTTTAGCCATCTCTGTGTTTTTAAATATATTTCTGTGCCAAGACCTTTAAATAGTCCTGCGGATCTGTTCCCGTAAAGAAATTTTCGGTTTTTTCATCAAAATCTACCTTGTAAAAATCTCCTTCATCCATTTCATTGTATTTTGCCGTTCTCCCCATCTGCTGTTCGAGAATCCTGATGATTTCTTTCAGGTTATAATAATAAGGAAAGGCAAAATTGATGGTCTGATTGCGCAGCTGTGCACAGGCGGACTCTAAAAAACGGGAAATATCATCGATGTCAATCAGGAGTCTCCGCGCTTTATTGTGCAGAGTGAATTCACGGTCTTCCGTAATCTGGTTTTTAAGGAAGTTGAAAAGCGTGTTGGGATTTCCGCCGTTTCCTACAATATTTCCTATCCGCAGAATAAGATAAGATTCAAGATGGTTTTTGATATACTCTTCCATCTCTTTTTTATGAAGAACATAATGGCTGTTTTGCTTCGACTGGTCCAGAATACTGAGTGTAGAAAAATAAACCAGCTTTCTGGCTTTGTTTTCTTCCACAGATTTTTTTAAAAGAGAAAATTCTCTTTCAAATTCCGAGCTTCTGGTTTCGAGGGAATTTGAAACTCCTGAAGCGAAATACAGCATCGCTTCGGAATCGATATCTTTCAACGAATTGGCAATAAGTCCTGTTCCTATAATCATATTGTATTAAGTGGTTTTTACTTAATTAATTTTATGTAAAACTATGATTTTATTAAATCATAAGGCAATAAACCCGTTTTAATATTTGTGTTTTATTTATTATTGATACTCTTGGCGAATTTTATATAATTGAAAATTTTCTTTAGAACCGTAAAATGATCTTTCAGATAAAGTTTTTTGGGATAAAACTGTAAAACAAAGATGATACTTTTTCTGTTGACCGGATAATGGGCAAAATAATTATGTAAAAAACCTAAAAACACTTTTTTCTCGGTGGCAGAATCAAACTGCTGAGGAAACGTTAACTGAATATTCTTTCTGACCGCGATATTGGTATCCATCCACGTTTTATCAAGATTGCCCCTGGAAAAATGTTCAATAAGAATATCATCCACTACGTAGTTCTGAAACTGCTCTGATACTCTTAAACTAAAATCTAAGTCATACCCGTGAAAGCCTTTCAGCATTTTTTCATTAAACCTGAATTTACGGTAATTTTCTCTTTTGATGGCCATAAATACTCCATCGATGGCAAAAACTTCATTGCGGTTCTGCCGCGTTGTACGGATCAGAAAGGCATCCTTTTTTTCTTTATTTCCCTGTAAAATGTGCACGGAATTATATTTTTCCGAAACTGTCCAGCTTGAGGGAGCGGTCGGAACATAGGAAGAGCCCGCTACACCTATGATTCCCGTTTTGTCTGTGCTGAGGTGACCGACCAGCTTCTTTCCCCAGTCATGCGTATGGAATAATACATCCTCATGCATAAAAAGAAGATGCTCGTATTTCGCCTTTTTTGCGCCCCGGTTGTAGACTTCGCAAATTCCCATCAGTCCCGGATTATCAATCTTAATAATTTCATAAGGGAGTCCGATGCTATCAGAAATATTGTTTTCTAGAGCAGAAAAATAATCAGGTAAATAAGATGAAATTATTATTGATATCATTTATACAAGTTCATCGATCAGGTTAAAAATATCCAGGGTCAGTTTTTCGTCAGAATAGTCTTCTTCCAGTCTCCGGTGTATATTTTCTCCGTATTTCTCTCTCAGTTCTGCATCATTCAGGAGGCGCACTACCTCATCAGCCATTTTATCAAGATCCAGATAAGGCGCAAGAATGCCATGCCCGTTTTCTAAAAACTCGACGGCACCACCACTTTTTTCGAAAGCAATAATCGGTTTTTTAAGCTTGGCTGCAGTAAGCATCACCAAAGGAAAGGGATCTTCTCTGGACATGAGAAGAAAAACGTCGAAAAGATTAATATAGTCGTTCGGAAATTTATTGTGATCAATAAACAGCAGAACGTCATTTACTCCCAGTTTTTCAGCATCTATTTTGGCACAGCGTACCGCAGGGCTTTTCGAGGTGCCGCCCAGATTGATGAATTTAAATGGGCGATCTGCTTTCTGTTTGATCTTTTGTACCAGAAGCGGTACCATGTCAGTTCCTTTTCTTAATTCCTGTGAGCTGGCAATCCCTACAATCAGTTCATTATTTTTTATACCCAATTCCTTTCTGAGACTTTCTTTATCTTTTTCGACCTTCAGCACAGCATCTACAAAAGAATGTACCACTTTGATCTTTTTGGAGTCGGCGCCGTATTGGGCAACAAGATTATCTCCAACAGCTTTAGAACCGGCAATGATTTTGGTGACCCTGGAAATATTTTCCAATACAAATTCCTTTGGATAGGTGCTCTCAATTCCGAAACTAAGCTCGTGAATAGCGACAATGGTAGGAATATTTTTGTTATAGAACGGTAACGTCCAGATCAGGGATTCCATGGTATTTCCATAGACAAGATCATAGCTGTTCTGAAGCAGGATGGTTGTAATTTTGTCAATCTTATCCTGCTGGGTTTCCGGTTTCTTTTTAAAGACAATGGATTCTACCCGTTTAAGATTTCGTTTTAAAAAAGAAAAAGACTGGAGATGGTAATGAGCCACCACAATCTGGTTCGAAATCCTGGCAAAATCCTCATATAATTCTCCGCCCCTGATCAGTAAAACATCGATCGTATAATTTTCCCTTTCTTGTTTTAATCTCTTTAATAAGTTTAAAACAAGGATAGGAGCGCCGGATAACGATGCTTCATGGGAAATAAATAATATTTTCTTCATCTTAGAGGGATTCATAAATTAAATTTTGATTGTTTTTTACAATTGTGTTTGCAGGAACTGATTTGTGGATAACACATCCTGCTCCGATAATAGTATTATCACCAATTATGACCCCTTTTAAAATTACCGTATTGCTGCCTATCCAACAGTTTTTACCGATGATTATGGGTTTCGTCGTGTATTTCTCCTTCTCAATGTGAAGAGTTAGTCCTCTTTCAATAAGATGATTGTGGTCGTACAGTTTTACTCCCTCTCCAAAAATGGTATCATCTCCGATTTCTATTTTTTCAAGACAGTTTATAGAACAGTAATTATTAAAAAAGACACCTTTCCCAATGGATAACTGCGCATTGGGAAAAACTAAAATATTACAATATTCTCTCAACAACACATTCTCACCTATAGTTATGTGTCCTATTTTATTTCCTTCTCCTCTAAAAATAGCTGTATTCTTGGGATTAAAGGTAGTATGGATTTTAATATTTTGAGAGCTCAGAAAATTTTGCCATAATGTATGATTCTCTTTTCTTTGGTTGCGGTCAACTAAAGAAATTATTTTTTCTGAAATAGATTTTTTAAAATTTGAAAACATTAGAAATTATATTAACCTTTTAATTTTTTTAAAATTTTGATTTTCAGCATCTTAATTAGATAACCAAAACTTGTAATACTTTCTAAGTATTTATAATCTTTTATCTTTGAATCTAACTTTCTTTTATCTTCAAAAGGTTGTATCAAAGCATTTTTAAATTTGTCATATTGCGTTTTTAGATTGTGGAATGCCTGCTTGTCATTTTTAAAGTGAAGCAATAAGAATTTTAAACAAAACATCGTGTTGACTATTTGATCAACTTTATGTTGTGTGCTCCACATACCACTACCAACTCGATATACAGCCATTTCATCAGGAAAATACTTTATAAGACCAACAGAAGCATTAATCAAATGTAAAGGATAATCTCCCATAGGAGAATACTGTACCCATTCAGGCAGTTTTTCAAAATCTTTTCTGAAAACAGCAGAAACAGTAATGATGAAATTTTCTTTTGTCAGATCTTCTAAAGCATAGGTTTTTTCCTCACTAGGATTGGGATAAGTGAACTTTTCTTCTCTTGTAGTTAATTCTTTTATTTTATGAAATGTAAGACTGTATTCTTTATTCTTCTCTAAAAAATCAACCTGTTTCTGGAGTTTTAAAGGATCTGTCCAGTAATCGTCACCTTCACAGATGGCTACATATTTTCCTTTTGTCTGATTGATTGTCCATACAAAATTGGGGATAGCACCCTTATTTTTGCTGTGTCTTACATATTTTATCCAATGTGCATTAGGATGTGTCTTAATGATATTTTCAACCACTCTTTCTGTATTATCCGGAGAACAATCATCTGCAACAATGAGCTCTATTTCAAAATCAGCTTTTTGATCTAAAACGCCTAAAATGGCTTCAGAAATAAATTCTTCCTGACCATAATTTGGCATTGCGACACTTACAATAAATTTTTCACTCATGCTAATCTTTCTGTTGTTCAATATTTAATGAGATGAAAATCTTCTTCCCATTTTCCGGATCGATAAAATAAGCGTTTTTAAAATTTTTATGAGTTAATGCACGTAATTTATTAATGAATTCTCCCGCAGTAGTTTGCTCCTGTAAATCAATTTTACAAAGATTGTTAAAATCTTTTTTCAGAAATAAATTGCCTTCATTTTCAGGTAGAAAAGTTTGATACGTATTATTGAGTATGGCATCAATATTTTTACTGAATAATTCAATTTCCATTTCAAGAATTTTATCATAAAGACTTCCTGAAGTATCATAGGATGTTTTTTCTACGAATTCACGCGCAATTACAGGACCATGATCCAGCTCATGATCAATCTCATGTATTGTCGCGCCCACCGGCAGATTGTTTGTAATAGAAAAAACCTGTGGATACCACCCTCTGTTTATTGGATTGTAACCAGGATGAATATTGATGCATTTAACATGATCAATCAATGTATTCGGAAAAAGCTGTTTACAATGTATAGAAAGAACCAGGTCGTAATTTTCTATAATAAAATGAACATTATTTTCATTCTTAAGATCCAATACTAATACTTCAGAGGTCACGAATTCTTCAAAATCACCCATTTTTGAAAAAGGACTGATTGAAAAATTTATTTTTTGCTCAGAATTCAATTTTTCTATTAAAATATTTTCTAATTTTTTACATAAAAATGCATTATCAGAAATGACTAATATATTCTTAAACATCATTTAATTATTTTGTATTCTTAACATATGACGGGCAATAAGTTCCACTTCTTCAAAGGTAAGATCATAGTACAATGGAAGACATAAAGACCTTTTGGCAATGTCTTCTGTGACCGGCAGTTCTAATTTGGGTAAATAAGGAACTGCAGAAGCCAGGCTCGGGTAGAAGTATCTTCTGGTAAATATTTCCTGCTTGTCCATTTCCTGTTTAAGCTTTAATAATAATTCTTCGCTTTCCAGTACAATAGGGTAGTACGGGTAATTTTCCGTAGCCTTGGAATGCCACAGGGGTTTTACCGCTTTTAGGTTTTTAAGCTTTTCATCATAAAGAGCTGTAAGGGCTTTTCTTTTCTCGTGGATCTGATCGATATATTTTAGATTAGCCAGTCCCATGGCAGCATGAAATTCAGAATTCTTCCCGTTAATACCTAAATCAGAAAAAGTATCGAATCCGGAAATTCCAAAATTTCTGATAGAGGCCAGCTTTTTCAAAAGATCAGGATTTTTGGTGACCAACAGGCCGCCTTCGATGGTATGATACAGTTTCGTTGCGTGCAATGAACATGTTGAAATATCCCCGTATTCGAAAACAGATCTTCCGTTAACTTCCACACCGAATGCATGAGCCGCATCATAAATTACTTTCAGATGATGTTTGTCAGCAATAGCCTGTATAGCATCTACATCGCATGGATTTCCATAGACATGAGTGGCAAGGATCGCCTGCGTATTTTCAGTAATCGCCTCTTCAATTTTTTCAGGATCTATGCATAGGCTTTCAGGATCTATATCTACAAATACCGGGGTGCAGCCTTCCCAGACAATGGAGCTGGTAGTAGCAATAAATGAAAAAGGAGTGGTGATGACTTCGCCTGTAATTTCCAGTGCCTTGATCGCCATTTGTAATGCAACGGTTCCGTTGGTAACAAAAAGCAAATGCTGGAGCCTCAGATGATCTTTAAGTTCCATTTCAAGCTGGCTGGCTAACGGGCCCATATTGGTGAGCCAGTTTCTTTTCCAGATGCCTTCTAAATATTTGTTGTATTCTTCCTGGGGCGGAAGAAAAGGTTGTGTTACGGGAATCATAATAAATTTTAATGCAAAGTTATGATATTTTCACTATCAAGCTCAAAAGGGATCCATTGCTCTTTTTCCCCGCCTACTATGAACTCAAGCATGTTGTTAATCCGGAGATAGGGCGATTCTGTCGCAGGTTCATATAAACCTACGTCTAAGATGTATTTTCCTAAGGTAAACAGCGGATTTTTAACCGTCGTTCTGTACATCACTGTCGTACCCTGACTGAAGCCCTCTTTGTGTTCTCTTACAGAGATTCCTGCAATAGGTTTCTGTTCTTTATCCTTGAATTCAAGGTACAGTACCGGCAGTTCATCAACAGGTTTATTGATTTTAAATTCAAAGGTAAGCGTGAAATCCTCGTGACGCCGGATCTCGTTATTGACAAGGTCCGTCTGTACGCCCATGAGTTCAAATGTCTGATTATCGTATACCTTATTCTGACTGTTGTTTGAAAATTTGTTGTAATACAGCTGTATTCCTTTCCCGATTTCTCTGCCCTGGTACTCAACTTTTCCATGATCCATTAAAACAATCTCGTTGCATATTCTGGAAACCATCGGCATGCTGTGGGAAACAAAGATAACGGCAGTATGAGGAAGAAGCTCATCAATTTTACTGAAACATTTTAATACGAAGCCTAAATCTCCCACGGCCAGTACCTCGTCAATAATCAACACATCCGGTTCGAGATGGGCCGCTACAGCAAACCCTAAGCGAACCTTCATCCCGGAGGAATAGTTTTGTACAGGGGTATCAATAAAATCCCGGATCTCGGAAAAATCGATAATCGACTGTATTTTATCTTCAACCTCTTTTTTGGTAAATCCTAAAATAGAGGCATTGTTATAAATATTTTCCCTTCCCGTAAGAATCGGATTAAATCCTGCGCCCAATTCGATCAGGGCCCCGATTTTCCCCCTCATGACGATCTGTCCTTTATCCGGAGTATAGAGTCCGTTCAGCACTTTCAGGAGCGTGGATTTTCCGGCTCCGTTATGACCGATCAGTCCGATGCATTCTCCTCTGCGGAGCTCAAAGCTTACATCACGTACCGCCCAGAATTCCTGAGGACGTAGTTCTTTATTGATGGATAAACCCAGGGTACTGCGGATAATATCCGAAGCTCCGTACTTCAGGGAGCTTTTCAGGCTTTTACTGAATTTTTTGGAAACATTCTGTACCGATACCAGTACTTCTTTATCTTTTTTCATTATCCTGCAATTTTTTCAATAACGATCGGCATTGATTTTCTGAAAATAACCAGGCCGATTAATAAAACAATAAGACTGACAGCAGTTAACACCACGGTAAATATCAGCGACTGCGGCGCTGCCCCTATCAGTGTATTTCGCGTGTCATTAATGATATAAGTTAAAGGATTCAGATTAAATAGAAACTTAAAAACCCCGGATCTCGGTACGGCATACACCACCGGTGTCAGGTACATTAAAAGAGGAATTCCGGTAATGAGTAATTTACTTATGTCCGTATAAATTAATCCTAACGGTGTAAGGATGAGACCTATGGCAAAAGCAAAAATCGTTAATGCGATGATGTAAAAAGGAAAGAGGAGCAGACTCCATGACGGCGCAACCTGGTAAGCGATAAGAATCGCCACGGCGGGCACCATTTTTATGGCTAAATTAAAAAATGTGGTATACAGCCCCTTCATTAATAAGGCCTCTTTCGGAAAATTTATTTTAGAAATAATCGCTCGCCCGGCATTCACTGAATTGATCGGACTCTGAACAGCTTCAGCGAAGATATTCCATATGGTAGTACCCAGAATGACGAAAACCGGATACGGTATGCCTCCGGGTATGTTGACATTTACGACACCTGAACCATTTAGAAAGAGCCAGATCATAGAATTGATAATAACAGGAGCTAAAATCCAGAAGAAGCCTAATAGAGACTGCCTGTGCTGAGACTGCAGATCTCTTTTAGTCATCTGGTAGGCTAAAAAATTGGAAGACTTGATATCCCGGGAAATAGATTTGAGCTCTTGGAAGAAATGTGTTTTTTTATCAGACGTGTATACTACGGTTTTCAAAGTAGATTTTTTTTTCAAATTTAATAATTAATTTGATTCCTGATTTCACACATTATGGAATTTTATTCACATAAAAACAGGAAACAACAACTAATATATTGATATTTGCTGTTATAAACAAAAACTATTGACCAATAAGGCCAATAGTTGATAAATATTTAAAGTTAATCGCTATTTGTTAACAAGTTTTTTAAGATACTCGCCGTACCCGCTTTTTCCATACTTGGCAGCAGTCTCCAGCAGCTTTTCTTCATTGATAAATTTATTTCTGAAAGCAATTTCCTCGATACATCCGATCTTGAAGCCCTGCCTCTTTTCAATAACGCTTACAAACTCAGACGCGTCATTCAGGGAATCGAATGTTCCCGTATCCAGCCATGCCGTACCTCTGTCCAATACCCCGACTTCAAGTTTTCCGTTCTGAAGGTATACATTATTAACGTCTGTGATTTCAAGCTCTCCTCTGTGGGAAGGCTGGATGTTTTTGGCGATTTCTACCACATTATTATCATAGAAGTAAAGCCCCGGAACGGCATAGTTCGATTTTGGCTGGGTAGGTTTTTCTTCAATCGAAACAGCTTTGAAATCGTCATCAAATTCTACCACGCCATATCTTTCAGGATCAGAAACATGATAAGCGAACACCACACCTCCGTCCGGATTTGTTTTGTTTTTCAGCAAAGTACCCATTTCTGAACCATAAAAAATATTATCACCCAATACCAGCGCAGCATCATCATCTCCGATAAACTGATCTCCCAGAATGAATGCCTGGGCCAATCCGTCCGGACTTGGCTGTACTACATATTCAATATTACAGCCAATCTGGGAACCATCCCCTAAAAGCTTAATAAAACCGGCCTGGTCATGAGGCGTTGTAATGATCAGAATATCTTTGATCCCGGCCAGAAGCAGGGTAGAAAGAGGATAATAGATCATCGGTTTGTCATAAACAGGCATGAGCTGCTTGCTTACGGCTATGGTTAGAGGGTAAAGTCTGGTTCCGGAACCTCCGGCTAAAATGATACCTTTCATCTTCAGATTGTGTTTTAGTTGTATTGTTTATCGTAATATTTCTGGTAATCACCACTCGTTACGTGTTCCAGCCATTCCTTGTTCTCAAGATACCAGTCGATGGTTTTTCCTAAGCCCTCTTCAAAAGTTACGGAAGGCTTCCATCCCAATTCGGAATTTAATTTCGTTGCATCGATCGCGTAACGTTTGTCATGGCCCGGTCTGTCTTTTACGTAAGTGATTAACTTTTCTGAATGCCCTTGAGGTCTTCCGAGCTTCTCATCCATCTGTCTGATAAGTTCTTTTACCAGGTCGATATTCTGCCATTCATTGAATCCGCCGATATTGTAAGTTTCTCCCGTCTTTGCTTCGTTAAAAATCTGGTGGATGCCCTTGGCATGGTCGATGACGAATAACCAGTCTCTGGTGTATTTTCCGTCACCGTAGATCGGAAGCGGTCTCTCGTTGATGATATTTGAAATACACAGAGGAATCAGTTTTTCAGGAAAGTGATTCGGACCGTAATTATTTGAACAGTTCGAAATAATAAACGGCATTCCGTACGTGTTCCCGTACGCTCTCACCAAATGGTCAGAAGCGGCCTTGGAAGCTGAATACGGAGACTGTGGATCATATGCCGTAGTTTCTAAAAAGAATCCTGTTTCCCCAAGGCTTCCATAGACTTCATCTGTAGAAACATGGTAGAAAAGATTTGTTCTTTTCTCATCAGGAAATCTTCCGTGGGTGTGATCCGGATTTAAGGTCCAGAATTCCTTGCAGAGGTTCAGAAGATTGGCTGTTCCGTTTACATTCGTATTAATGAATGCCATAGGATCGGTAATGCTTCTGTCAACATGGCTTTCTGCAGCCAGGTGAACCACGGCGTCCGGATTATATTTTTCAAATACTTTTCTTAATTCTTCGGGTTTGGTAATGTCCGCTTTTTCGAAAACATAATTAGGTTCGTTTTCGATATCCTTCAGGTTTTCGAGATTTCCGGCATAGGTCAGCGCATCAAGGTTGATGATGGTAGATTCCGGGTTGTTTTTTACAAATTCTCTTACCACATGAGAGCCGATAAATCCTGCGCCTCCAGTAATGATTATATTTTTCATATTTTTATATGATAAGTCACCGGCTTATCGCCTTTTGACTTTTTTAAGGTTACCTTTAATTAATGATAGATTGTTTACAATAGTTCTTAGCCGATTGTTCTGCGTCCGATACTTTTATAATAGAATCCGTTCTGTTCAGGAATTTCAAGAGGATACATATTTCTTCCGTCGAAAATTACCTTGTGGTTCATTTTCTGAGCCATGAGTTCAAAGTTAGGATTCTTAAATTCGGGCCACTCTGTTGCGACAAACAATGCATCTGCATTTTCCAATGCATCATACATGCTTTTTGCGTACTGAATCTGATCTCCCAGTATTTTTCGGACGTTATTTTCTGCCACGGCATCATACGCAACAATTTTCGCGCCTTTTTCTAATAGCAAAGCAATATTGTCCAATGAAGAGGCTTCCCGGATGTCATCCGTATTGGCCTTAAAGGCCAGCCCCCACATGGCAATGGTTTTCCCTTCGATGCTTCCTCCGAAATATTTTTCAATTTCTGAGACCAGGATCACTTTCTGGGCAATATTTACATTTTCTGTAGCTTCCAGGATCTGGAAATTAAAATCTTCCTGCTTGCCGGATCTTATCAGTGCCTTCACATCTTTAGGGAAACAGCTTCCTCCGTAACCGATGCCGGGGAATAAAAAGCGGTGTCCTATCCTGTCATCACTTCCCATTCCGAGTCTTACCTTGTCTACATCGGCGCCTACTTTTTCACAGTAATTGGCAATTTCATTCATAAACGTAATTTTTACGGCTAAAAATGAGTTGGCAGCATATTTGGTAAGTTCGGAAGATTTTTCATCCATAAAAATAATGGGAATCCCGGTATTGGTAAATGGCTGGTAAATCTTAGCCATAATATCTTTCGCTTTGTCAGAGCTCGAACCCACAACTACTCTTGCCGGGTTCATAGAATCCTCAACGGCAAAACCTTCTCTCAGAAATTCCGGATTGGAAACGACATCAAAAGGAATGTTTGTTTTTGAGGAAATAACTTCACGTACCCGGTCTGCTGTCCCTACCGGAACGGTACTTTTATTAACGACAACTTTATATTCTGTCATCATTTCGCCGATGTCACCGGCTACTTTCAGGACGTATGAAAGATCTGCAGAACCGTCTTCTCCGGGAGGAGTAGGTAAAGCAAGATAGATCACTTCGCTTTTGTCTAAAGCTTCTTTTAAATGGGTCGTGAAAAATAATCTCTCGGCCTGAATGTTTCTCAGGAACATCTCTTCAAGGTTCGGCTCATAAATGGGAACGATACCGTTTTTCATACCTTCTACTTTTTTCTCATCAATATCTACACAGTATACTGAATTGCCAAGTTCTGCTAGGGTAGTGCCTGTAACTAATCCTACATAACCTGTTCCTACAATCGTTATATTCAAAATGTATGTTTTTAAAAATTCTAGACAAAAATAATAAAAATACCTTCACCACAACTTTTAATTTAATGTAAATGATTTTTAACTTATTTGATTGATAATAAGGATATTTTGGTTTTTTAAGAAAAATTTGTATATTTGCAATGGATTTACGGAAAAAATGGGAAGGCCTTCGGAAGAAAGCCTTTTTTCGTACGGGTAAATCAAGATTACATTTTTTATGGAGTTTAGAAAGAGAATTGAAGAATTATTAAATGAATTCCTTGACACCAGAAAAGATTTATTTCTTATTGATTTAAAGTTTTCTGCAGGGGATGATATCACCGTTATTCTGGATGGTGATAACGGCGTTTCTTTGCAGGATTGCCTGGATGCAAGCCGTGCAATAGAGTTTAATATGGATCGTGAGGAGCATGATTTCAGCCTTCAGGTAATGTCTGCAGGATTGAGTGAGCCCCTGTCGACACCAAGACAGTTTGCAAAAAATCTGGGAAGAGAAATTGAAGTTTTACTAAATGACTCCACCCAGACAGAAGGAGAGCTTGCAAAAGTGGATGAAGAGAAAATTACACTTATTCTGCGTTACCGCAAGCCAAAAGATATTGGAAAAGGGAAAGTAGATGTGGAGGAGGAGAAGGAAATTCCGTACTCTGAGATTAAAAAAGCGTTAGTAACAATTAAATTTTAAAAGAAAAAAGAATAGATGGACAATATAGCGTTGATTGAATCCTTTGGTGATTTTAAAGACGAAAAGGGGATCAGTAAGATTGATCTTATGGCAATTATTGAAGATTCACTGAAGACCCTTTTGAGAAAAAGATACGATTCGGATGATCATTTTGATGTGATTGTAAACCCTGATAAAGGAGATTTTCAGATATTTTTAAATAAAACAATCGTAGAAGACGAAATGTCTGAAGACGATGATTTGGAAATTGAAATTTCTGAGGCAAAAAAAATAGATCCTACCTTTGAAGTCGGAGAAGACTTTACCATGGAAATTCCTGTTGCTCAGTTGGGCAGAAGAAATATCCTTACTTTGAAGCAGATTCTTGCCACCAAACTGCAGGAGCATAACAACGCCATGTTGTATGAGCAGTTCAGAGATAAAATTGGCGAGATTGTTGTAGGAGAAATTCACCACATCCGTCATAAGCACGTTATTTTGCTGGATGATGAAGGGAACGAATTTATTTTGCCTAAAGAAAATCAGATTCCGTCGGATTTCTTTAAAAAAGGTGAGAATATCAGAGCTATTGTTGAAACAGTAGATTTCAAAGGTTCAAAGCCACAGATTATTATTTCCAGAACTGCTCCTAAATTCCTTGAGAAATTATTAGAGCTGGAAATCCCTGAAATTCAGGATGGTACTATTATGCTGAAAAAAGTAGTAAGAATTCCTGGAGAAAAGGCGAAAATAGCAGTAGATGCTTACGATGACAGAATCGATCCGGTAGGTGCCTGTGTAGGGGTGAAAGGATCCAGAATTCATGGCGTGGTAAGAGAGTTGAGAAATGAAAACATCGATGTTATTCAGTGGTCTAAAAACCCTGAAATTTTGGTGAAGAGAGCTTTGGGAAATGTTACCATCAATAAAATTGATATCAATGAGGATCAGTCTTATGCATTGGTATATACGCCTATTGAAGAGATTTCCAAAGTAATCGGAAAACAAGGCCAGAACATCAGACTTGCTTCTTGGTTGACAGGTTATGAAATTGATGTGCATAGAGAAGCCAGCGAAGATGACGACGTTGAATTAAGAGAATTTAATGACGATATCGAGCAGTGGATCCTGGATGAATTTAAAAAAGTAGGTCTTACGACTGCAAAATCGGTACTGGATAAGGAAACTGAAAGTCTTCTGAATATGGTAGACCTTGAAGAAGAAACGATCGAAGAAGTAAAACGTATTCTGAGAGAAGAATTCGAAGATTAAGATTTTAAATAAATTTTAATAAACAGTAAAAAAGAAATACTTTAATTTTATAGAATTAAAAAAACAGTAAATAGTATAGATGCCAAAAATTAGATTAAATAAAGCGGTTAAGGAATTCAATATTTCGATGTCCAGATTAGTGGAATTTTTACAAGCTAAGGGTATCGAGGTTGAAAGCAATCCTAACGCTCAATTAGAAGAAGCGGCATATTCTGCATTGGAAGCTGAGTTTGCCAAAGACGGTGAGCAGCGTAAAGCTTCCCATGAGGTGGTTATCACTAAGGTTCCGGAAGAAAAACTGGAGATTGAAGAGAAAAAGACCCCTGAAGTAATAAGAGCTAAAGCTAATAAACCGGAAACTAAAATTTTAGGTAAGATAGATCTTGAATCTAAAAAACCTGAAGTTGAAGAAACTCCTGCTGAAAAACCTGCACCTGTAGTGGAGGAGAAAAAAGAGGAACCTGCACCTGCTCCTGAGGTAAAAGCAGCTCCTGAAAAGCAGGAATTTAAAGTTCTGGATAAAATAGATTTGTCTCAAATAGAATCTAGAAATAGACCAGTGAAAAAAGACAAACCTAAAGAAGAGGAGAAAAAAGTAGAGGAAAAACCAGTTGTAGAGCCTGTGAAAGAAACTCCAAAACCAGTTGTTGAGGCTGCTAAGCCTGCCGAGGTAAAACCTGTTGAAACGAAGAAAACAGAAGAAGAACCTCAAGAACCACAAAAAATTGAAACCGTTTATCAAAAGCTTGACGGGCCTAAAATTGTTGGTGAAAAGATCGACTTAACCCAATTTGCACCAAAACCAAATTCCGGGGCTAAGAAGAAAAGAAAAAGAATTGAGAAGCCCGGTGGAAACAATCCACAAGGTGGTGGTAACAACCAGCAGGGTGGAAACAATAACAACCAGGGTGGTGCACAGGGAAATCGCCCTTATAATAATAACCAGGGTGGTCAAAACCGTCCTCAGGGACAGGGTGGGCCTCAAGGCAACCGTCCTCAGGGGCAAGGTGGCCAAAACCGTCCGCAAGGGCAAGGCGGCCAGGGTGGAAACCGTTTTGGAAACAACCAGGGCAGCCGACCGCCAGGTCAGGCTGGTCAGGGAAATCGTCCGCCGGGTCAGGGAGGAAACCGTTTTGGTAACAACAGACCTGGTCAGAGAACGATGCCTGTTGAATTGACAGACGAACAAGTTAAAAATCAGATCAAGGAAACGCTTGAGAAGTTAACCAATAAAGGAGGTAAATCAAAATCTGCCAAACACAGGAAAGATAAGAGAAACTTCCGTAGGGAACAGGATGAGCGTCAGCAGGAAATTGATGCACAGGACAGAACATTAAAGGTAACCGAGTTTATCACTGTAGGTGAACTTGCGAGTTTAATGAATGTTTCTCCGACAGAGGTTATTTCTGCATGTTTCTCATTAGGGGTAATGGTTACCATGAACCAGAGACTGGAAGCGGATACCTTATTATTGGTAGCGGATGAATTTGGGTACAAAATCGAATTCTCGGATGCGGATCTTGAAGAAAATGATGCAGAAGACGAAATAGATACTGAAGAAAGCCTGTTATTCAGAGCGCCGGTAGTTACCGTAATGGGACACGTTGACCACGGTAAGACTTCATTATTGGATTATGTAAGGAAAACCAATGTAATTGCAGGAGAATCCGGTGGAATTACTCAGCACATTGGAGCTTATAACGTGAAATTGGAAAACGGACAGAGAATTACATTCCTGGATACTCCTGGTCACGAAGCCTTTACCGCAATGAGAGCGAGAGGAGCACAGATCACCGATATAGCTATTATTGTAATTGCAGCGGACGATGATGTGATGCCTCAGACTAAAGAAGCCATTGCCCATGCTCAGGCTGCGCAGGTACCGATGATTATTGCGATCAATAAGGTTGATAAACCTAATGCGAATCCTGATAACATCCGTCAGCAGCTTTCCGGATTAAATCCGCCGGTATTGGTTGAAGAATGGGGCGGAAATGTTCAGGCGCAGGAGATTTCAGCTAAATTCGGTAATAACGTAGATGTATTGTTGGAGAAAGTTTTATTACAGGCAGAAATGCTTGAATTAAAAGCTAATCCGGAACGTGCAGCCAACGGTGTTGTTATCGAAGCATCTTTAGATAAAGGTAGAGGGTATGTAGCAACGATGTTGGTACAGACAGGAACTTTAAGAGTCGGTGACTATGTGGTAGCCGGTAAAAATCACGGTAAAGTAAAAGCTTTACTGGATGAAAGAGGTAAAAATCTGGAAGAGGCTGGTCCTTCAATTCCGGCAACGATCTTAGGATTGGACGGAGCACCTACAGCAGGGGATAAATTCCGTGTATATGCTGATGAAAGTGAAGGTAAGGCTATTGCTAACAAGAGAGAGCAGTTGCAGAGAGAATTGTCCATCCGAACCAAGAAGCATACAACTCTTGAAGAATTGGGAAGACGTATTGCTTTAGGTGAGTTCAAAGAACTGAATATTATCCTTAAAGGTGACGTGGATGGTTCCGTAGAAGCACTTTCTGATCAGTTACAAAGACTTTCAACGGAAGAGATCAGCGTGAAAATCCTTCACTCAGGAGTAGGACAGATCACTGAATCTGATATCAACTTAGCCGCAGCATCTGATGCGATCATTATCGGATTTAATGTAAGAGCCGGTGCCAATGCAAAAGAACTTGCAGACCGTGAAGAAATTGAGATCAGAACGTATTCTGTTATCTACAAAGCGATCGATGAGGTAAAAGAAGCCATGGAAGGGATGCTTTCTCCGGAAATTCAGGAGCAGGTAATCGGTAATGTTGAAATCCGTGAGGTATTCAAGATTTCTAAAGTAGGAACAATTGCAGGTTGTATGGTTCTTACAGGAAAAGTTACCAGACAGTCCAAAGTTCGTTTATTGAGAGACGGCATCGTTAAGTTTGATGGCGAGTTAGAAAGTTTAAAACGTTTCAAAGACGATGTAAGAGAAGTAACAAAAGGTTACGAATGTGGATTGAATCTGAAAGGGTATAATGATATCGAAACGGGTGATATTCTTGAAGTTTATGAAGAAGTAGCCGTGAAGAAAAAATTGAAATAATTTCACTTTTTGATTAACATAAAAAAAACCACTTTTTAAAGTGGTTTTTTTTATTCGATTAATTTTGATTCAGAAAGCTGACCAGCTTGATCAGGTCTTCTTCTTTGTCAAGAATATATTTAAGGCATCCTTTTTATCTGAAAAAGCTTCTGTGATGTCTTTTTGGTTTTTAGGTTTTTTGATCCATCCCTTTTCTGTTTTAATATAATATACGGGTTGTTGAGGCTTAAAAGCTGCAGGTCTCCCGGTTGCGTAAGAATTGGCTGCAGGAGCCGCATCTACGAATTTAGTTTTTATTTTTTTATAGAGTGCCACTCTTCCATTGACCAATTCATAAAAATATCCGCTTAGATCATCTCCAATAAAACCAATGTTTGCTTTGGTGATGATATCTCAATTCTTGAAAACTGACTTTCTTTTGGCAGTACCCGTGGATTGTTATCTTTCTGAAATTCAATCTCGTCTTTGTAGGAATTATATCGTACCGAGATTTTTTCATAGTTGTTTAGCATTTCAGCACTAAAAATTACATCGTAAAATATATCTCATATCTACTGTTTTCTTAAGTGATTTGAACAAAACAATGCGATTCTTTCTTATATTTTTAATTAACAGATACAATTCCTTCTATCAGAAATTAGCTAAAAATTTATAAAGCTATATCATGATTAAGTTTACACAGTCTATTTTTCCGATTAGAGTATAACATGATTATCATTGATGTATCATGATAAATGTGTTAAAAGATCTTGTGGTTGAATTATTTCTAAGTTCTTGAAAGGATTGAAGTTAAATTTAATATAATTATCTTTTTTAAGTGAATTATTTACTCTTTAATTTGTAATTAATCTAAATAACATTTTATTTATTGTTGAAAAAATGTTAAATTAACTAATTCCGGTGTAAAAATTACGTATTATGAAATAAAATTCACTAATTATTATAGAGTGTAATTAAATTGTAATACTATTTTTGTTTTTCGATAAAAAAATAACATACTCGTGTTGCTAAAAAACTTGCAAGTGTTAATATTTATTAACATATTTGCCCATTAAAATATATTAAAATTTGTTAATATGAATGTTAAATTACGTGTATTAACAGCTGGTGTCTTGTTTTTTGCAGGCCAAGCTGTATTTGCTCAAACAGACACTACTAAAAACACTCGACAAATTGAGGAGGTTGTAGTTTTGGGATATAGCAAAAAAAGTACGAAAGCTAAATCTACTGCTGCTTCGGTAACAGTTGATTCTAAAGCTCTTGAAAACCGTCCAAACGTTTCTTTTATTAATTCCCTTCAAGGTAATGCACCGGGTATTAGTATTAACTCTACATCAGGTTCCCCAGGTTCTGGTAAGATTAATGTTATGGTACGTGGTCTGTCGTCAATCAATGCATCTACAGATCCATTGTATGTAATTGACGGACTAATTACATCTGCCTCTCAGTTTAGAAACCTGAATCCGGAAGATATTGATAATATCAGTATTCTGAAAGATGCACAAGCTACCGCTATCTATGGTAACAGAGGTGCGAATGGTGTTGTAGTAATAAATACCAAGAACGCTAGATATAACAGTGGTCTTAAAGTTACTTATGACATGCTTACATCATTCTCTGTTTTGCCTAAGACTAAATATAATATGTTAAGCGGAAGGCAATTATTAGACTTAGAAGATGAATATGGAGTTGGATTTGGATATACAGATGAACAAAAAGATGCAATACCGGAAACTGATTGGAATAAACAATTCTTCCAGACGGCAATGTTACAACAGCACACTTTAGGTATATCTTCAGGAGGTAAAAATATTAATAACTATACATCATTAGGATATTTATATACTGATGGTACTTTTAGATCTACAGATTTCCAGAGATTTACCTTAAGAAATAACTTAAGCGGAAAATCTGATGACGGAAGATTAACTTTCGGTATGCAGTTGGCAGTAGGATACTCCAAGCGTCACCAGCTAGATCAGGAAACCAACGACAATATCTCTGCAAACGTTATTCAAAACCCACTTTTTGGTTCTCTAAGAACTCCAGGTTATTTGGAGCCGTATCCATTTATTAATGGACAAGATATGTTCAACCAGATTGGTGGTGCAGGAACGAACTACCCTGGATGGGTGCTTTCTGACATTGTAAGAGGAGGTATTCAGAATTTATTTACTGAAACTTCAATTCTTGCCAATGCAAATGTAAATTATAAACTTACTGACTGGTTATCTGTCGGAAACAGAACAGGTATGGACTTCAGAGAAAGCGACCGTACATTTGCCCGTGACCCTACCGGTTATTTATCTCTTGCAGCAAGAGCGGCTGGAGCTCAATATGGAGGTTTAGAGCAACAGACCAATACGAAGGATTTAACCTTCAACTCTGTAACGAATATTACTTTTGATAAGAAATTTGGTGATCATTCATTAACAGTGGCCGGTTATTTAGATTATTTGAAAGCTCATTATATGGCTAAAGCAAGTCAGCAGAATGGACTGGATCCGTTTAACTGGTCATTGGGTGCTGGAACGGGATATATTCCATTTAATCCTGCTACACCTTCATTATATGTTCCATCAGTATCCGCTGGTAAGATTAATGCAGGTACGTTAGCGGTAATCGGAACATTAGAATATGATTACGCAGGTAAATATGGAGTGAGTGGAACTGTGAGAAGAGATGGATCATACAGGTTCCCGAAAGAAAACAGATGGGAAACATTCTGGTCTGTCGGAGCTCGTTGGAATATCGAAAAAGAAAGTTTCTTAGAAGGTTCGACTGCTATAAATATGTTGAAGCTTAGAGGATCTTATGGTACTACTGGTAACCAAAACTTAATCCAGCCAGCCAATAATGGTAACCCGTTAACGGTAGGGACAAATATTTATACTGATTTAATAGCAAGTACGACAGGTTATATGAACTCTGTAGGATACAATGCTATTGTAGGTAATCCAAACGTTCAGTGGGAGAAAGTAAGCCAGGCTAATATCGGATTGGATTTTGGATTATTTAAGAACTTTGTTGAAGGTACTGTTGATGTGTACAGAAAGAAAACTGAAAGATTATTTAACTCTATTACGTTATCTGCTGTTACAGGACAATATACGATTAATGGTAACAATGGTGAGTTAGAAAATAAAGGTATCGAAGCTTCATTAAGATTTAACGTGCTGAAAAACCAGGATTATAGCTTATCAGTTTTTGCTAATGGTGCTTATAATAAAAATACGATTTTATCATTTGAGGGCGCTGACCTTTCGGATGATAACGTAAATGCAGAAGGAGGACCTATCGGACAATGGAATCTTTACCACTATGTTGGAGTTAATCCGGCTACAGGTGAACAACAATTTATCGGTAGAGACGGACAGGTTACTGAATCTCCTTCTCCGGATGATAAAGTACTAACAGGTAAATCTTATGTTCCTAAATTTACAGGAGGATTCGGTTTAAATGCTAATTATAAAGGATGGTTTGCTGATGTATTATTTAGTTATCAAGCTGGAGGATGGATGTACGACAACGTATATTCTTGGTTAATGGATCCTAGCTCATTAGGTACTGGAGCAAACTTTGCCGGTGATATCCTAAATTCGTGGACTCCTGATAATACCAACACAAATATTCCTTCTATTACGGCTAACAATACAGGTTTAGAGGGATCTTCAGACAGGTATCTGTTCAAAACTGATTTTATCCGTTTAAAAAACATAACTTTCGGATATAACTTCAGTAAAGATTTATTAAGAGGATTACCTATTACATCTATTAAGGTGTTTCTTCAGGCAGAAAACTTAGCAACATTTACACAATGGAAAGGATATGATCCTGAGCCGATGTTTGCTTACTCATTAGGTGTTTATCCAAATCCTAAAACGATTTCAGTAGGACTTAATGTACAATTTTAATAATAGTTGAAATGAAAAAATTAATTTTAAATATATCAATAATTGGTTCTGTGCTAGTCTCTTTAGGGGCATTGCAGAGCTGTAACGATGCAATAGAGACTAATTTGCAACCGGGAACGGTTGAAGATGATGGGACTCCATTTACAACAACCGATGCCCTTTATAATTACATGATGGGTAACGTATATGGAACATTAGAGCCTCAATATCCTATTCACGTTTCAGCAGTACTTTCTGATGAGGTGAAGCCGGGAGCTTCCAGTGGAGGTCAGGAATTTCAGTTACACCGTTATTTCTTAACATCACAGGAACCTAGAGTTTCTGAAATCTGGCAAAATAATTATGCTGTAATCAATCACGTTAACCGTTTAATAAGAGGTGCTGCTGGTATAACTCCTGTAAATACTACTGACGAGACAAGGTTGAACCAAATTATTGCTCAGGCACGAGCAATGAGAGCTTTTGCTTATTTACAGTTAGAGTCTCTGTTCTCTACGAACATGGCAGATCCCAATGCTCTAGGTGTAATTCTTATAAAAGACGTACCAGAATTGAATGCGAAACTTCCAAGAGTTAAAAATTCTGATATTTATGCATTAATAGAAGAAGATTTAACTTTTGCAAGAAATACATTTAATGGTATTGCTGACCCTACACAGTATTTTATTGGTAGGAGTGCTGTAAATGCAATATCAGCTAGATATTATCTTTATAAAGGTGATTATGCACAAGCCAGAACTTATGCGCAAGCAGTGATTTCAGCCTCAACGGCAGTAGCTGCAAATAGTTTTGCATTAGCTGCTGCAACTCCTATTACTAATACTTTAAGTGGTAATACTATAGATAGTAATACTTGGAGAACTCAATTCTATGCGGTTGGAACCTCTTTCAACCCTTACAGACAAATGTGGGTGGATCAAAATAGAGGTGAATCTATATTCTCTCTAGGGCGTATTGCCCTAACAGGAAATGGTACGGCAATAGGAGCGGTGTGGAATACCAATAGTTCTTCTCTTACAGGATCACCAATGTGGTTTTGGGGACGTAATCTCTATAATTTATTTTTAGATGGATATGGAGACGTTACAGGTACTAATGTTGGAGCAAAAGGAGATATTCGATTTTTGACGAACAGGGATCCTTCTACCGTACCTAATCCTAACTATGCTTCATTATATCCAAATAATTTAGGACAAACAAGGTCTACAGACCGCTTGGTTATTGATAAATATCCAGGTAAATCTGGTTCTAATACAAGAAATGACATTAAGTTATTCAGACTTTCTGAAATGTATTTTATTTTGGCTGAATGTGCGGTTAATGATGGGCAGTTAGCTACAGCTGCAAGCAATATTAAAACTGTCAGAGATGCAAGAAACTTCAGAGGAGCAACTGCAGTTCCAATTTATGCAAGTGCACAGGCTGCATGGGCTGATATTTTGAAGGAAAGACGTGTAGAGCTAGCTCTTGAAGGTCACCGTTATGTTGATCTTAAGCGTCTTGCAGTTAAAGCAGGTGTAACTATGGATAGAAATAATACAGATGATATTGTATTAACTTCTAACCTGGACAATGGTGATTACAGATATACATTGCCAATCCCATTGTCTGAGATTTCGGCTAACCCGAATGCTCAGCAAAACCCTGGTTATTAATCAAACAATAACCATAAATATAAAAACCCTGCTTCAAGCAGGGTTTTTTATTTCCTATTATTTCTTATTTTTGCTTAACAAAATTTGATATTAAAATCTTCGGTGTAGGATGGCATATGACTTTTTGAATAATATAAATAAATACATGAAGTATATACTTGCATTACTGATTTTCTTTAGTTTTATAGCTCAGGCACAGGTAGTTAATAAAACAGATTCTAATCAGCTTCCTAAAGAAGAAGACACTTTAGTCATCGATTCCGGAAAAAAGGATTCTATGAAAATATTTAAGCCTACGATAAATGATTATCAGTATCAGACCCAGTTTTCGGAGAAAAAGGTTTTTGATACCGTAATGACTTTCGATAAGACTTACATATTTTCTCAATATAACAACAGAGATAATTTCGGACGGGTGCAGTTTGCCAACGTGGGGTCAGGATTTAATCCGCTGTCTTATGAGGTGAATGCCGAAGAAAATTTATCATTGCTGCCTGCCAATAAATCTTATGGGATTCTAGGGATAAGTGATGTTAAATATTATGATGTAAAAACGCCAACTGCTGCATTCATCTATCATAACTCAATGAAAAACGGAGCCGTTCTGAAATCTACTTATACCCAGAATATCGGGAAAAGGTTCAATTTTGCTTTAGAGTATATGGGACTTCGTTCACAAGGTCTGTACAGAAATTCCCTGGCTGCCAATAACAATACCCTATTTTCAGGACATTATACTTCTAAAAGCGGAAATTATGAAGTATTCGCCCACTATCTGCATCAAAATGTAAATAACCAGGAAAATGGAGGAATTGTCGCAGACAGCCTTTTCATGAGTGGCGACAGTGATTTTAGAAACAGGACGAACGCACAGATAAATCTTACCGGAACAAGCTCGCAGTTTTCCTACAGAAGATATTATCTGACCCATCAGTTTGCGCCTTTTAATTCAGAAAAGATTCCTTTTAAAATAAGACATACGATATCAAATCAAGGGAATAAATATTATTACCATCAGGATGCATTAGAGCCATATTGGTACGATGACGAATCTCAGCTTGTTTCAGGATTCCCATTATTGACAAAGAAATATTCCAATAATTTCAGCAATACCGTAAGTCTGGTCTGGGATAATGAAAAGTTTAAACTGGATGCCGGGGTCCGATACCAGATGTTAAAGTTCGGAACCACAGAACTGGTATCTCCTAATTTTGATATTCCCAGTGAAATGAAGGAAAGCAGGATAGGAGCGGTCGGCAATCTACAGGTAAAACTGTTTGATAAAATACAGCTCAATTCATTCCTGGAGTTTTCAAACGGAAGTCAGTTCGGAAGTTACGTGAAAACGACCAATCAGCTGAAGTTTGAGCCGGTCAAAGATTATTTTGTCAATGCCAGGGTTAATTTTCAGAGCGCATCACCATCATTTAATTACCTTGTCAATACTTCTGTGTATAATAATTTTAATTATTACTTACAGGAAGCCAAAAACCAGGCGATCACGGAAATCGGAGGGAGCATCAATTTAAAGTGGTTTAAGACAGAACTCTTTGCCAACTACTTCAGGATCGATAACTATACCTATTTTGATGCCGAATCGATGCCTGCCCAGAGTGAAAGTCCCCTGAATATTTCTCAGATTGGAGGTGACGCGACTTTCAGCTACAGAAATTTTCACCTGAACACAAGATTGCAGTTCCAGAACGCACTGACGAACAAAGAACTGTTACCAATGCCAGGTTTTATAGGAAGAGCCAATTTCTTCTATCAGTCGAAGGCCTTTAAAAATGCTGCTGAAATCCAGGCGGGAATAAAAGTATATTATTTCTCTAAATTTGCTTCCAGAGAATATTTTCCGGTTCTTAATGACTATATTTTACCGGGAACAAATTCTTTTTCCATCGGTGGGCAGCCTATCGCTGACGTGTATATTAATATGAAGGTGAAAAAGATGTTCTTTTTTATAGAAGGACAACAGATCGGGACGCTTTTGTCTCACAATAAAGCCTATGCATTTCCCCATTATCCGGTCTATGATTTTAGATTAAACATCGGAATTGTGTGGTATTTGTTCAACTAAAACTTAATTAAAGTTGAAAACAATTAATAAAATATCGTTCAACGATATAGAGAGTATTCCTCAACTGGTTAAAGATTTTCTGAATCAGAAAATAGAGGGTTTTGAAGAAAATATTTTTTCTTTTGATAATTTTAAAAAACAGATACATCTCAAACAAAACTCTTTTACAAAAGAGCAAAGAGAGGTTTTATACAAAGTTTTCATTGATCAGTCAGAAAACCTTTCGCTTTCTTCAGGACAAAAAGAAAATATCGAAAGTCTCAGGCGGTCTGATACCTTTACCATCACCACCGGACATCAGCTCAACTTATTTTCGGGACCGGTTTTTTTCGTTTATAAAATCTTACAGACCATTAAAACGTGCCGTGATTTAAAAGAAAGCTTTCCTGATTTTAATTTTGTTCCAGTCTATTGGATGGCTTCGGAAGATCATGATTTTGCCGAGATCAACCATTTTAAAACAGAGAATAACTATTACGAAAACAACGAAAAACCCGGCGGTCCGGTTGGAAGAATAAAGATCAGCGATACTTATTTCATTTCTGAATTTGAAAAAGAATTTAAAGATTCGATCTTCGGAACCGAACTGATTTTGATGTTAAAAGAGGCATATCAACCGGGAAATACGCTGACAACAGCCATCAGAACTCTGGTAAACCGTCTTTTTTCAGAATTTGGATTACTCATTCTTGACGGAGACTCTAAAGATCTTAAAAAACAGATCAGCAATACTTTTAAAGAAGAGCTCCTTAATTTCAGCTTATATAAAAATACAAAAGAAAAAGTAGATTTCTTAACAGCAAGATATGTTAAGGTACAGGTAAATCCACGTGAGATTAATCTTTTTTATTTATCTGAAACAAGAGACAGAATAGATTTCGACGGGACTCACTACCATATCGTAGACCGGAACATTCAGTTTACAAAAGAAGAAATTTTAACCGAGCTGGAGAACTTTCCGGAAAAATTCAGTCCCAATGCGCTGATGCGACCGGCTTATCAGGAAACGGTCCTGCCTAATCTGGCTTACATCGGGGGCAATGCTGAAATCATGTACTGGCTCGAACTTAAGGACTATTTTTCAAAAATTAATATTCCTTTTCCGATTCTAATTCCAAGAAATTCTATGCTCTTTCTGAAAGAAAAAACATTAGGAAAAATTGAAAAACTGGAACTGAAAGTTGAAGATTTCTTCCATAATTTTACTACGATCACCAATAATAAGATATTAAATAATAATGACATTCTGAAATTGCTTGAAGAGAAGGAGGATCTCCTTGCAAAGCAGTTTTCCGATTTAAAAGCGGCCGCTGAAACGACCGAACAGTCCTTTGGAAATATGGTAAAGGCAGAAGAAGTAAGACAGCTAAAATCCTTTAAAAGATTAAAAAAACGTCTTCTTCATGCCGAAAAAATAAAACAGACTGAATTGTTAGAAAGACTGGAAAATCTCTTTTTAGATGTACATCCTTCTAAAACCTGGCAGGAAAGGGTTTATAATTTTAGCGTATTCTTCGCAGATTATGGATATTCATGGCTTGAAACTTGTTTAGAAGAGATGGAAATAAGGGAGTCCAAACTAATAATTGTTGCCATTTAATTTTAAAGAAGTATTTTTGTACATATAATTTGCAACTATGATAAAGAGGTTTTTTATTCTATCCGGTTTATGTATGATGTTGGGGGTATCTGCTCAGAAATCGCATACCGTTGTAAAAGGAGATACTCCTTACAATATTGCCAAAAAGTACGGACTCACTGTAGATGAATTGTATAAGCTGAATCCAAAAGTAAAAGATGGTAAACTGGCACTTGGAGATATTCTGACCGTTAAAAGTGAAAAAACGGCAGCAGCTGCAGCGCCTAAAACAGGGGTAGCTTCAAAGCCGGTGAATAATTCTCAGGTTGGAAAAATTGTGTTACAGCCGAAGCAGACCATCTATGGAATTACAAAACAATACCGCATTTCTGAAACCGATTTAAGAAAACTGAATCCCGAATTGGATTCCCATATGAAAATCGGAGATGAAATCACTTTACCTCTTGAAAGTATCAAAAAATATGGTGGTGACCAGCAGCAAAGTATTGCTGCAGCTCCCAAGCCTGCTGAAACAGCTGTTGAGATACAGACCGCAGATCATCAGGCAACGGAAGGTGAATATGTGGTACAGTCCAAAGATAATTATTACAGAATTTCAAGACAATTTAATATTACTAAGGAAGAGCTCTTTGAGCTCAATCCGGGATTGGAAGAAAGAGGCCTGAAGCCGGGAGAATCTATTAAAGTCAAAGGCTCTGCTTCCGGAATAACAGCTGCGGCAGATACCAATTCAAAAGCAAAAGTAGATGTCGGTAACGAAAGATCTTCCTCCACTACCAGTACGGCTGTTGGAGATGATTATGTGACCTATACCGTTCAGCAGGGAGATACCGTTTTCTCTATTGTCAACAAGTTCGGTATTTCTATCGATGACTTAATCGCTTTAAATCCTGATTTATCTAGCGGACTAAAATCAGGAATGGTTTTAAAAATTAAAAAGCTTGATCCTGCTTACGTTAAGAAAAATGGTGATGCCCTGAGCGTTGTTCTAATGTTACCTTTCGGATACAGTACCAACGAAACTCAGTATCGGACCATGGCCACTGATTTCTTAACAGGGGCAAAGCTGGCTATTGAAAGAAATGCCAGAAACGGACAGAAATTAGATGTGAAAATAGTGGATTCGGGAAATGAAGCATCCTTCCGAAATTCACTGACTCAAATAAATCCGGATAATACAGACCTGATTATCGGGCCATTCTTTAAATCAAATGTCGTTGACGTACTCGACTTCACTAAAAACCAGAAAATCCCGATCGTAGCGCCATTTGCCAACTCTCCGGAATTATACAATTACAGCAATCTGATTATTGTGGAAACCAATGATCAGACCTATGCGGATAAAATTATTGATGAAGTGAAATCGGCGTATTCCGATCAAAAAGTCTATATCGTTGCAGACTCTAAAAAAGACAATGCCAATTATATTAAAGCAGGCCTTGAAAAAGCATTAAAAACGCCAAATGTAATCATTGTAAATTCACCGGCAGATATCCAGCTGGATCAGAATATGATGACGGGGCAATCGGCTCCTGTGATTGCTGTTTTAGCAAATGATAATGGAACGGCCGGAGATGCTTTTGCGAGCAGGGTCATTGCCTTATCCAAAGAAGTACAGGGAGTGAAAGCTTTCAGTATGTATTACTCACCGGTTTTTGAAAAGAAAGTGGATGAGCTGAGCCAGGCAAATCTGGTGTATCTGATGGATAGAAAAATCAACGCAGAAGGTAGTTTTGAAAAAGAAATTCTCGCAGCTTATAAAAGTAAATATTGCAAGACGCCTCCAAAATATGCTGTTATCGGCTTTGATGTAGTAAATGACATGCTGAGCAGAGAAAACAGAAAAGGAGAAATCTTCAGACAGATCAATAAAGTTCAGACTCAGTTGGCAACCAAATTTGAGTTTGTAAAATCAAAAGCAAACGGAGCTTACGTAAATACAGGTTACAGGGTTATCAGACTGGTTCCCTAAATGATTTGAATCAAGTTAGAGAATATTGTTAACATTATATTTATATTTGCAAAATATTTTAAATTAATACATGAAAGCACTTGTATTTCCTGGGCAGGGTTCTCAGTTTGTAGGAATGGGGAAAGAATTGTATGATTCCAGAAAAGACATTAAGGACATGATGGAATCTGCCAATGAAATTTTAGGGTTTGATATCCTTTCCCTTATGTTTAATGGAACAGATGAAGACCTGAAAAAAACAGAAGTTACCCAGCCTTCTATTTTTATACATTCCGTAGCTGCGCTGAAAGCAGTAAACGGTCTTGGAGCTGAAATGGTAGCAGGACATTCTTTAGGAGAATTTTCAGCATTGGTAGCCAACGGCGTTTTGTCCTTTGATGACGGGCTGAAATTGGTTTCTGAGAGAGCGAAAGCTATGCAGGATGCCTGTGATGCCAACCCAAGTTCAATGGCTGCAATCTTAGGATTGGAAGATGCCAGAGTGGAAGAGATCTGCGCCCAGATCAATGGGATCGTAGTTCCTGCCAATTATAACTGTCCCGGACAATTGGTGATTTCGGGAGAAACGGCCGCTGTTGAAGAAGCCTGTGCTCAATTAAAAGAAGCAGGAGCAAAAAGAGCTTTAATGCTGCCTGTAAACGGAGCTTTTCATTCTCCGCTAATGCAGCCTGCACAGGAAAGACTGGCTGCAGCAATTGAGAAAACAAAATTCAGAAATGCGACCATTCCTGTATATCAGAATATTACGACGACAGCGATTACAAATCCTGAAGAAATAAAACAGAACCTTATTGCGCAGCTTACAGGTCCGGTAAAATGGACACAGTCTGTTCAGAAGATGATTAAGGACGGAGCAACCAACTTTATCGAAGTGGGTCCCGGAAAAACCCTTCAGGGATTAATAAAAAAAATTGATTCTTCTGTAGACGTTGCATCAGCAATCTAAAAATTAAAATATGAGCGGAATATTTTCACCGGGAAAGCTTATGCTTACTTCAGAATATTTCGCAATGGACGGAGCTCTTGTCTTAGCAGTACCTACCAGGCTGGGACAAGAGCTTTCCTTTTATCAAAAGGATGATCAGAAATCTTTGATTTTTTGGGAAGCCTATCACCAGAACAAATTATGGCTGAAAGCGGTCATTGATTATAAAAGCTGGCAGATTGTAGAAACCAATATTCCGTCAGGTGCTGAATTTATCCTGAAGACCTTAAAGAACGTTCAGGCACTCTCAGCCATTCGATTCAGAAACGATTTCACGTATCATTTAACAACCAACCTTCAGTTTCCTGCCAATTACGGACTTGGAAGCAGTTCTACCTTAATGAATAATCTCGCGGAATGGGCAGAGATCAATCCTTTCTTTCTTAATAAGATAAGTCTGGGGGGAAGCGGTTACGATATAGCGGTTGCTAAAGAGAAATCGGCTGTCCTTTTCCGGAGCGTTCCTGAGATTAGTTATGAAAAGGTGAATTTCAGCCCTCCTTTCAAAAATGAGCTTATTTTCATTCACCTGAATCAAAAACAGGACAGCCGTGAAGGAATCAGTTTTTACAGGTCAAAAGAGAAGTCTCAAAAACGGGTTGATGAATTTTCGGATCTCACAAGAAATATTTTGCTATGTAACGAATTGGAAAATTTTTCTGAACTCCTGGTCATTCATGAACAAAAAATATCCGATTTCCTTGAAATTCCCACAGTGAGACAACAGTTTTTCTCCGATTGTCCGGTTTTTATTAAAAGTTTGGGAGCATGGGGCGGAGATTTTGTAATGAGCTCAAAATTTGAAGGCTATCAGGACTATTTTTGGGGAAAAGGTTTTAACACTATTTTCGACTGGAATGAATTAATCATTTGATTCATAGTAATTTATAAGGCTTATTTTTTATTTGCCATTCTGACTTATATCATTATATTTAAACCACCTTTAACAATTAATTAATATTAATTTTGTTATACCCAAAAAAGAAATAGAAAATATAAGTAAAATGAAACACGCTAAAATCATCCAGGATTTAGAAAAATTAGGGATTAAAGGAAATTACGAAATCGTTTACAATCCTTCTTACGAAGAATTGTATCAAGATGAAGTTTCTCCTGAAAATCAGGGCTTTGAAAAAGCTGAGCTTACGGAATCTGGTGCAGTATCAGTAAAAACAGGAATTTTCACAGGTCGTTCTCCTAAAGACAGGTATATCGTTCAGGATGATGTTACAAGAGAAACCATCTTCTGGGACGGTAAAGTAAATTTGCCTACTACAGCGGAAATTTTCCAGTCTTGTAAAGATTTAGTGCTGGACCAGCTTTCTGCCTCAAAGAAAATCTATGTCGTTGATGCTTTTTGTGGAACCAATACGGACACAAGACTTAAAGTACGTTTCATTGTTGAGGTAGCATGGCAGGCGCATTTCGTTACCAATATGTTCATCCGTCCTTCTCACTACGAGCTTGAAAACTTCGGAGAACCGGACTTTACCGTGATCAATGGTTCTAAAACAACCAACCCGAACTGGGAAGCGCAGGAATTGAATTCTGAAAACTTTATCATGTTCAACCTTACGGAGAAACTTCAGATCATCGGAGGAACCTGGTATGGTGGGGAGATGAAAAAAGGAATGTTTGCCATGATGAATTATTATCTTCCTTTAAAAGGGATGGCTTCCATGCACTGTTCTGCCAACGTAGGCGAAGAAGGTGACGTTGCGCTTTTCTTCGGCCTTTCAGGTACAGGAAAAACAACTTTATCTGCAGATCCCAAAAGATATCTGATCGGCGATGACGAGCATGGATGGGATAACAATGGAGTATTCAATTACGAAGGAGGCTGTTATGCCAAAGTAATTGATCTTTCTGAGGAAAAAGAACCGGATATTTTCAGAGCCATCAAGAGAGATGCCCTTCTTGAAAATGTCGTGGTGAATAACGGGGTTGCCGACTATACGGATGGGTCAATCACAGAAAATACGAGAGTATCTTATCCGATCTATCATATTAATAAAATTGTTCTGCCTTCAAAAGCAGGACATGCCAAAAAAATTGTTTATCTGTCTGCGGATGCATTTGGAGTACTGCCTCCGGTTTCTGTTCTGGACGAAAACCAGGCTCAATATCATTTCCTGTGTGGATATACTTCAAAACTGGCAGGTACCGAAAGAGGAATCACGGAACCTCAGCCATCTTTTTCACCGGCATTTGGTGAAGCATTCCTGACATTGCATCCGACCATGTATTCAAAAACGCTGATCGGAAAAATGAAAGAGCACGGAGCTAAAGCATACCTTGTCAATACAGGCTGGAACGGGACAGGAAAAAGAATTTCTCTAAAAGATACCAGAGCGATTATCGATTCGATCATTGACGGTTCTATTGAAAACGCTCCGAAAACAAGAATTCCGATCATGAATCTTGAAGTTCCTACAGAATTACCTAATGTTTCTGAAGGAATTTTAGATCCCAGGGATTCTTACAGCAATGTGGCTGAATGGGAAGAAAAAGCAAAAGATCTTGCTGCAAAATATATCACAAATTTTGAGCAGTACTGCAATACTGAAGAAGGGAAAAAGCTTATTGCTTCCGGTCCTCAATTGCAGGAACAAACAACAAACTAAGTTACAAAGCCTCATCAGTTTGATGAGGCTTTTTTAATATTTTTTACAGTTTTCAAGTAACTCGTTCTGTTCATCCAATTGATAAATTACTGATTGAATTGATTTTTCATTCAGGTTTTTGATGATGATGCAGTGGTAGGCGGAAAAATGGTTTTCGTCATTCAGCATCTGATCCAAATATTTTGGGGTGGTAAAAACGACCCAGTACCTGGCGCCGTTAGCGAAACCGATACTCACTTCTATAAGATCAGACTCTTCATCCGTTATTTCGTCGTCTATATGAATTGAAACTATTTCCGGTTCATTGTTTAAATCAAAATACCATTTTGCATACCATTTTAATTTATTTTCATCATTTTGTATTCTAATATTCTGTGGATTAATTTCTATGATTTTGTATGACTTCCTCTTAGTCAGTTGACCAGCATATATTCCAACGTTTTTACAGTACACCGAATCGCTTACTTCCATGACAACATCGGGAAATTACTTTAAACTTAAGATAGCCAGACGATATCCATCCATTCCGAATCCAGACAGCACAGCATCCGTATTCGCTGCTGTTACAGACTTCTGACGAAACTCTTCTCTCTGGTAAATATTGCTGATGTGAACTTCCACTTTCTGCTTCCTGATATTCTTTAAGCAATCTGCGATCGCATAAGAGTAATGGGTGAAAGCGCCCGGGTTGATCACTACGGCATCAAAATCATCTTCCTGCAATCTGTTAATCAGTTCTCCTTCGATATTAGACTGATAATAGTATAATTCATGACTGGGAAATTCTGATCTTAAAATTTTCAGATAATCTTCCATTGAAGTTGTCCCGTAGATCTCGGGTTCTCGTGTGCCCAACAGATTTAGATTAGGTCCATTTACAATTAAAACTTTCATTCTATAAAATTAATTAAGTTTTTTTATTTATGCCGCTAGTAGTTACGATTGTTTTCAGAAAAAAATAAACGCAATATCTCGCAGATATCTATAGACCACTTTTTGATGTGATTCTGAAATCGTACCTGACAAAACCCACTGCGTACATGAATTCGGACAGAGATAAATTTTCCCATTGCATTGTTTTTAATGATATTTCTCATATTTATTAATTTAATATTTTTGCATAAGTGGTTGTTCCATTGGTTTTTGATTAAAAATTAACTTAATTTTTGTGAAATTATAATTAATTTTTAAGAAGTCTACTTGTTTTATAGACTAATTGTTTTTAGATTTGCAGACATATTTCGATCGGCTTATAAAGAAAGATGGAGGGAACTGACCCTGTGAAATCTTAACAACCTGCACAAAGCAAGGTGTTACATTCAGCCTTTAAAGGAAAAATAAGCAATTGGTTAATCATATTGATCGGTGCCCTTTGCTGACTATTCTGTAAAGGGTAAATTTTTAATATTTGGTATAAAAAACTGATTATGATTAACAAAGATTCAATTAATTCAAAAGTCTGGATTCCGCCGGTAGCGGCATTCTTTCTCGGAATAGCACAGATTAATGCGCAGCAAACAAAAAATGATACGCTTCGTGAAAAAGAGATCGATGAAGTCGTGGTGGTCGCGTATGGAAAAGCAAAAAGAACAAGTTATACAGGTTCGGTAGCAACCATTTCCAGCGAGAAAATCAATAACAGACCCGTTACCAATATCACGAAAGCACTGGAAGGGCAGGTCCCGGGACTTCAGGCGGTAAGTTCTTCGGGGCAGCCGGGTTCCACAGCTTCAATAAGAATTCGTGGGATCGGTTCTATAAGTGCCTCCAGCAATCCTCTGTTTGTGGTAGACGGGATTCCTTTCGACGGAAATATCAATTCAATAAGTCCCAATGATATCGAATCGATCAGTGTGCTGAAGGATGCGACTGCAAGTTCTCTGTACGGATCACGAGGAGCGAACGGAATTATCATTATTACGACAAAATCAGGTAAAAAAGGAGAAGCCCGCGTGAATTTTAATATCAGTCAGGGCTTTTCAGGCCGTGCTGTAAAAGATTATGAGCAGCTGAGTACCGATCAGTACTACGAACTGTATTGGGAAGCATTGAGAAACGGGTATAAGTCCAGCCAGATTTCTTCGCAGCAGGCAGCGCAGATGGCAACGGATAATTTAGTGAATGCATTAGGCATTAATCCTTATGGAGCCAGCTATACAAAACCGGTGGGAACAGAGGGGAAGCTGGTATCCGGAGCGACTCCTTTATGGAACGACAACTGGAAAGATATCTTGCAGAGAGTGGCTTCAAGGAACCAGGTGGACCTGGACATCAGCGGTGGAAATGAGAAGAGCAATTATTTCTTCTCTCTGGGATACCTCGATGATAAGGGAATCGCCATTGAGTCAGGGTTTAAGAGATACAGTACCAGATTAAAAATTAATTCTGAAGTCAAAAAATGGCTGAACGTGGGAGCGAACTTAGCTTATACCAACAGTCTCCAGGAAGCGCCGCCTTCATCAGATTCCAGAACGGATAATGTGATTAATGCTGCGAGAATCATTCCGTCTTTTTACCCGTATTATGAAAGGAATGCAGACGGAAGCTATAGGCTGGATTCCAACGGGAACTATATTTACGATTTTGGAAAATACAGACCTACCAGTGCTTTACAGAACGAAAATGCAGCAGCGACACTGCCTTTAGATAAAAATGAAAACAGGGAAGACAACTTTTCGGGGAAAGGTTTTGCTGAATTTACTTTCCTTCCGGAACTTAAATTCCGAACAAGTTTTTCGGTTGATTTAGTGAATTACAATGGTCATTATTACACCAATCCATTGTTGGGTGAAGGTGCGGAAATCGGAGGGTCGGTAACGAAAACCAATTCGAGAACGCTGTCTTATACCACCAGTAATATTTTGACGTATGATAAAAAATTCGGACAGCATCATATTAATATTTTGGGTGGACAGGAATTTTACCATTACGAATATCAGACCATTTCAGGAAACAGAAGCCAGTTCTCACTTCCTTATTACTACGAGCCTGACGCGGCGGCCTTATTAGGAGGATTCAGCGGAAGCAGTGATCAGTTGGGATTGCTGAGTTACCTGGGAAAAGCAGAATACGATTATCAGAATAAATATTTCCTTTCCGGATCGGTGAGAGCGGATGGATCTTCAAGATTTTCTCCTGAAAACAGGTGGGGAACATTCTGGTCTGTCGGAGGTTCCTGGAAAGCATCCAATGAAACTTTCATTAAAAATTTAAATTTCTTCAACCAGTTAACGCTTCGGGCAAGCTACGGTGGACAGGGGAATGATAAACTGAGTACGTATTATGCGTATCAGAGTTTGTACGACTTTTACAATAATCTGGGCGAAGGGGGAACGGTTGCCAATAAATTGCCGACTCCGGATCTGAAGTGGGAAACCAACCTTAATTTAAACGTAGGTTTGGAATTCGCGATTTTAAAAAACAGAATTAAAGGGAATGTAGAATATTTCCAGCGCCAGAGTAAAGATCTTTTATTCGGAATGCCTTTGGCACCGTCACTGGGCTTCACAGAATATCAGGCGAATATCGGGGAATTGAAAAATACAGGTTTTGAATTTTCATTATTTACGACACCGGTTAAAACTCAGGATTTTGAATGGAATGTAGATCTTAATTTAAGTACTTTAAAAAATGAAATTACAAAACTTCCGAAAGGTTCTATTGTCAGCGGAACAAAACTCTTGCAGGTAGGAGGATCCATCTACGATTTCTTCATTCCGGAATGGATGGGAGTAGATCCGACCAACGGAAATCCGCTTTGGAAAACCATAACGACTGATGCTGCCGGAAATACGGTGGAAGGAACAACTTCAGAATACGCAAAAGCTACAAAAACTTTGCAGGGATCATCACTTCCTAAGGTTATGGGTGGTTTAACGACAAGTCTGGCTTATAAAAACTTTGACTTTTCAACGTTGGTAACTTTCAGCGTGGGAGGAAAGATTTTAGATACCGATTATACCATGTTAATGCATAACGGAAGTTCGGCAGGACGGGCCTGGAGCGCAGAAATGATCAACAGATGGACTCCGGAAAATACGAGCACCGATGTTCCGGCTTTAAGCACAACCACCAATAACTGGACGTCCACGTCGTCAAGATTTTTATACTCCGGAACGTATGCCCGGGTGAAAAATGTAAGTTTGGGATACACGCTTCCGACCGATTATTTTGAAAAAATAGGACTGAAGAAATTCAGAATTTATGTACAGGCTGAAAACCTTTTAACCTTCTACAAACATAAGGGAATGGACCCTGAGCAGACCTTAGACGGGACAACATATTACCGGTATCCGGCGATGAGAACGGTTACCTTCGGATTACAGGCTACTCTTTAAACTTTTAAAATTAAACCAATGAAAAAATTAAAATATCTGTCTTTTGCTTTAATCACAGCCCTGTTTTTAACAAGCTGTGAAAGCGATCTGGAAACTGCTCCTACCAACCAGGCAAATGAAGCGGAGGTTTTCAAAACAGCCGAAAGTGCTGAAACTGTTATTAACGGAACCTGGGCAAAATTCAATGATGACGGACCAACTTATGCCAACATCGGATATTCTACCGTGTTGAGAACAAGTGATGCCATGGGAAGTGACGTAGCGGTTTTAACCAATAAATACGGTTTTCCGGGTGCCTATGCTTTCACGGATCTGGTGAACAATACCGGTAGCCGGCCTTTGTATATCTGGAATTCTTTATACTCCGTCATCAATAATATGAATAATGTTATTGCGAGAATTGATGCTGCAGAAGGAACTCAGGAGAAAAAAGATCAGGTGAAGGGCCAGGCAAAAGCGTTAAGAGCATTCTGTTACCTGAACCTGGCAAGTTTTTACCAGTTCAGTTATTTAAAAGATAAAAATGCACTCACGGCCCCGATTTATACCGAACCTACGACCACCAGCTCAGTCGGCAAGAAAAAAGCAAGCCTGGAAGAAATTTATACGCTGGTTAAAAGTGATCTGACGGATGCTGATCTGTTACTACAGAATTATTCAAGAAACAATAAAGATAAAATCGACAGATCGGTGGTGAATGGCCTTTTGGCAAGAACCTATCTGAATACGGGTGAATGGACGAAGGCTGCTGCTTCCGCAAAAATTGCCAGGAACGGATATGCTTTAATGACTGCCGAGAAATATAAGGATGGCTTCAATGACATCAGCAACGGCGAATGGATCTGGGGACATGGGCAGAGGCAGGAACAGTCGGGTGAAAGCTATGCATTCCACTTTTTAGATGTTTCCTCATCGGGAAGCTATTATTACAGCTTTATGGCAGATCCTTATTTTAAAGATTTGTTTGATACGAACGATATCCGTTATTCTTTATTCTCATGGGATGGAAATCCGGGTAGGGAAGGGCTGTTGAGATACGCCAAGTTTAAATTTAAAACTAATTTAATTGCAGATATCGTTTTCATGAGAGCTGCTGAAATGTATTTAATTGAAGCTGAAGCTGAGGCCAGAAACGGAAATGTCAGCAATGCCGTAGCGGTTTTAAATCAGTTGAAATCGGCAAGAAATGCCAATCCATATGCAGGATCTGTGGCTCAGAATGAGGTCATCAAAGAAGTTCTGATTGAAAGAAGAAAAGAACTTTTCGGTGAAGGTTTTTCGTTATCCGATATTATCAGAACACAGGGAACCGTGGTAAGAAAACCATTCACTAACTCAAGCGGACAGGCAATTCAGGTGCAGATTACTACTCCGGACGGCATCGTGAAAACCGTGAACGGAAGAGGGCATACGATTTTAGCTTTCCCGGACCAGTCCGCGTTTACAGCGAACAGCAGGTATTATTTATTTTCGATTCCGCAGAAGGAGGTAGAGAATAATCCGAATTTATAGGTTCATACAATCTGTAAAACAGCCGTCTCACTATTTGTGGGACGGTTTTTTATAGTTTGCCATATATGGATTTAATTGAAATCTAATGCTTTTCAAAAATAATGGAGAAAATAAAAAGTATTTACATAAGTTGCAAATGAGATCTTCGTTGCAACCAGCAGTTTTGTCAACTGAAATTATTGGTTACCTAATTTAATGATCTACTGATCAATAGGTATAGCCTTTATATTCACTATCTGACCGTCTTTTAATTTTTCCTTAGTAAAAGCTTCGGCAAAGTTTTCTGATCCATAAACCCCCATTCGGCTTAATAAAAATATATATCCCTCATTACGATCAACTTTAATTTTAACCGATCCTGTGGAATCTGTGATGTACTCTCCGACTTTGGTATAAGTCTTCGTTAAATAGCCAATACCCTCTTTTCTAATAACTATCGTATCAAACATATTGATCCTGGGATTTTTGGTTTTGCTGTCAACTGATCTGACGGTTATGGTAATTTGGTTTTCTGAATCTTTTTTTTCATTACAGCCTGCAATTAAAAATAGGGTAGAAATACAGACGATTATTTTTGATATAAGGATGTGGGATTGCATATCTGGCTATTTAATTTTAACGGATAATTTTGGGAACTTGCTGTTTTTATTGCTGTACGGAACTAATTTAATCATTTGTTCTGAGAAATAGCAACCTCTGCCGTATGATTGATGTATTTGCACAAACTTAGTTTTTTAAATTTCATAGATTTTACTAAATTATATTCTGGATAAACAGGCATTACATAATTTTTGTTTGATTTATTTTTGAAAAGTAAAGTAATCAGTAAACTATTTCTATCAAGTTTTTCTTTTTTTACAACGCTGACTAATACTTCATTTCTTTCTGTATTATTTTTATTACAAGATAATGTGAAAAATAGTACTCCTAATAAGAATATGTATTTCTTATTTAATTTTAACAGATAAGTTCTTAATTTTTTCATATAGTTGCTTATAGGTAACATTATTTAAAATATAACTATTAAATATTCCTTCCATTTTAGAAGTATTGTTAAAAAAGCCAGGTAATTGATATAGTCCATTTTTTTGTAAAAAACATGCCTGTAAAGAAATTCTGCCCCATTAAACAAGGCATCAACTCCTCCGGCAATAGCACCATTCATGCTTCCGATAATAACAGCTCCGTTAAATCCTGTTGCAGACATTCCACCGGTTAAACCTCCGGTTGCCGCTCTGGTGATGGCACCTATCAGTAAGCTTCTGGCAAAATCACCCCAAGACCATGTGTTATTGACTAATGATTTTAGAATAAACATACCTGCGGCTACCATGGTTCCTAAAACAGCTCCTGTGATCCATGTTGATACCAATACTCCAAACAGAGGTATTAAGCAGTCTCCACTCGGGTTATTAACATTAATTGCTGTTAGAAACTGTCCCTGAATAAAAATCATAGGCAGGAATTATTTTCTCCTCCTGAAGCTTATTGCTGAAAGCTTTTAATTTATCATGTTTTATATTAAATGGAAAATACAGAGTTGTTTTTGGATATTCCGCAATATTTTTATAATACTTAAAATTTAACTTTTTTACACTTTTTGCAGAAATCAAAATCAAGGGAATTGATATTCTCTCACTTTTATAAATCTCAAATACACTTTTATCTAATAATGCGGATTTAAAGTAATCTAAACTATCTAATTTTCCGTGAAAATAATAGCCATTACCTTCTATTTGACATTGTGGAGACAGGACATAGAAGTTTTTATTGCTTAAATTTTCTAGTTCAACAATTACTTCATTGTTTGTTATATTCCGATTGATTTTCTTAACTATTATTGAGTTTTCTTTCTTACAAGCTGTAAACAAAAATAAGGTTGAAATAATTAATATTTTCAGTATTCTCATTATTTTATTTTTATGATTAATTTTTGAAGTAATCTCATCAACTCATTTTCTGGGGTATTACCTCCGATAAAACGGCTATAAAGCGTATCTCCCCACTCGGTCCATTAAATATCAGAGGATTATTCAATACATACCCATACTTGTTATAATTCTGGGTATTGTAAGGATCCTGAATATTCTCATCTGCACTTAAGAACTTCTTAACCTCAGTTCGCTTAAACCGAACTGAAGTTAATCAGTAACATCTTTTTCAGAAAGTCTTAAAAATAAACTATCTTCTATTACAGGCTGTGCCACAAACTTTGCTTTACCAAAATTCAGCTTTGAAAATCTTCGCAAATACTCTGAATCAACATAACCACCACCTTTAATAACCTTATCATAGAAGGGATAATTTTGTTTAAACTTACTTCTGTAATTTTTCCCCAATTTTTTTTCTATAAATAATCTATATTTAATAGTTATTTTTTCACCTTTCTTTAAATACATAGCCATATCTTCATTTTCACCATTATAGTCCAAGTCCATTTCTGAAAGATATGCACTAAAGATACTATCTAATTTGTGCTGATAAAGTGAGCTTTGCCTATTCTCTATAACTTTAGCAAAAACAGTAAGCGGGTAACTCTCCTCTCTGGTTCCAATTGTTGAATTGCTATTAAAATTTAAATCTCCAAATTGAAGATTTTTCGGCACTAAAAATACAGCATCATAATTGGTATTATTGTGATAATTAGTATATAAAAAATCACCTTTTCGCTGATAGTCTAAGGATACTGAATCTTTGCTCTTAGTACAACTAAATATTATAAATAAAATAAAAAAAACAGAATATCTCATCGTAGTGTACTTTTTATATAATTGTTAAATATAGGTTTAATCTTATTTATTAAACCTTTCATACCTACATCTTTCAAAACAGCATCATCTAAACTTTGGACGTCTAAATTTAATTTAGTCCAGTTTCTAAATTTCACATATTCATTTTCCCATTTTGATGTAAAGTGTTCATGTACCCAATGCTCTTTATTAACACCATCCAAAGTGTACTGATCAAAAAGATAAGCATTATTTAAAATGGAGTGAAAAATTTCATGTCCCATTGTTAGATCTAACTGTTCTAAACTTACAAACGTTCCTTTAGGAAGCCAGATTCTTTGCCAAACCAGTTTACCTTTATGAGTAAGACTTTCTGTCACTCCCCAAGCTTGTCCTCTTGGACCATCTAATAAACCAGAACTACTATCAAAAGTATAACCATTTGAAATTAAATTTTTACTTAAATCACTAGTTTCGTCTACTATCTGCCAACTACCATCAATAAATTGATTTTTATAACGAGGTGTATTTGCCACACCCTTTACTGTATTAATATTAAATTCAGCTTTTGTAGTCCCATTTAATGTATTATCGTCGCTCACTAGCATTTCGCTAATTCTATATTGGTATGAATTACTTAATTGGTTAACTACCCAGCTAATCCCACTTACTATTCCCGCAGTAGCAGCACCAAAGATAGCTCCCCTGTACATACCCGTAAAGAAATTCTGCCCATTAAACAAAGCATCAACTCCACCCGCAATTCCTCCATTCATGCTTCCGATAATAACAGCTCCGTTAAATCCTGTTGCAGACATTCCACCGGTTAAACCTCCGGTTGCCGCTCCGGTGATGGCACCTATTAATAAGCTTCTGGCAAAACCACCCCAAGACCAGTTCCCTGTAACTAAAGATTTTATTATATACAATCCTCCGGCCACAGCTGTACCTACAACAGCACCCCAAATTACAGGAGCAAGGTAAGTCAAGAAAAAACCGGCTATAAAGCCTATCTCCCCGCTTGGGTCATTAAACATCAGAGGATTATTCATCACATACCCGTACTTATTATAGTTTTGGGTATTATAAGGATCCTGGATATTTTCATCAGCATTTAAAAATCTTCTCAATAATGGATCATACAATCTACCATTCATATGGATGATTCCTACCTCTGCAAAATGCTCATGGCTGGTGTAGCCTCTGCCTACTAATAACGAAGTATTGTTTATAATATTTTTATCAGTAATGATGGCTCCGTTTCCGATCTGAAGATGAGTGAAGTTACCCCAGGCATCAAAATGTCTCTGTTCAAGCTTGTTTCCGACTTCATCACTAATGGCAAGAATACTTCCTATATAATCTTTATGTAAGAATTTATATGAGCCTGTTGATTCGTCATAGTTCTTCAGATAAATAATATTAGACTCATAAGGAGTCCCGCCAATATACAAAATGTGCTTTTCCTTTCCGGTGGTATTGTCTTTCAAGACCTCAAAGCTTCCGTCTTCACTATAAAATTTGGTAAATTTACCATCGCCATCAATACTGAAATTACCTCCATAAGTAACCCTTTGCCTCATGCTGGTGAGACCGTACTGGAAGGCAACATCTCCTTTCTCCCCATCAATAAATACCGGGTCGTTGTTTTCGTTGTAGGCAATGCTCTGGATTAGATCATTGTTGTAATTCTGAGTTCCGGCAGCATTTAAGGTCATTCCTGTTGGCTGGTAAATCTTGACAGAATTCTCATACTTCATGGTTCCTACCTGATCATTTTCCATGATTCTACCTTTAATGTCATAGACATTTCTATTGCTGGATGGTTTAATGCCTGTTACCGGATTGGTCCAGTTCACCAAGCGATTGTTATCGTCATAATCGAATGATTCAACAATATTAAAGTCTCCTCCTGTTGTTCTGCTTTTCAGTTCATTCTTTATCGCATCAAATGAATAAGAAAGTTGGAGAATACCTGGCTTTACTGCTGATGAATGATTGGCATTCGTTAAGAAACCATTGGAATCATAGGTGTTATTAACATTTGTAGCTCCCAATCTAGATCTCAACACCTGTCCTTTAGCATTAGTCTCCTGAAGCTCCCAAAGGATTTTACCTGAATTTTTATCTTTCACCTGATACAATTCTCCATTCCAAGCACTATACACATTTTCGATGTTTACTTTGGTTAGAACACCGGAAGAATACAATTGTTTCTCATAAGAAATGACTCTCCCTTTATCATCGTATGTAATGCCTTTTCTTATGTAATATTTACCATTACTGCTTTCTGACGAAGATAGTAATCTTCCTTGCGGATCATAAGAGACATTAGAACTGTAAGCCTTTCCTTTTGAGGTTCCACCTTTAGAAATTACCCTACCTTTATTATCATAAGAATATGAAATTATTTTATTAGTAGCTTGTCCTCCGTCTGTGGTTGAAATTTCCGTGTGAGAAATCAGTTGCCCTAAAGCATTATATGTATATTCTTTGGTTCCTTTAGGGCTTATAATTTTTTTAGCTTGTCCGAAAGGGTCATATTCATATCGGTAGACTCCGTTGGAAGGATCATTGAACTCTGATTTTCTTCCCCATGCATCATAATTAGTGGTAACAGTATTTTCGGCATATTGTGCTTTAATTTGTTCTCCGGCTGCGTTATATGAGAAAGTGATTGTTCCACCTTTATCTGTGCTGGAAATCACATTATTCAGCGCATCGGTTGTCTTCGATGTTGTTCTCCCGTAGCCATTCAGCTCTTTTACCGTTGTTGTTGAACCGGAAACAGAGGTCTCCATTTGTTTACCATTAAATGCGGTGGCCGTTCCCTTGGCAGGATAAACAGAATCATCATAAGCAATGGTATTCCATTGATTGGCACTTTGCCCGTCAAAATAAGGCTCAGATTCCTTAATTTTTCTTCCTAAAACATCATGCTGAGTTTCTTTGGAAACAAATTGACCCTGCCCAAAGACTTTGGTAGATGATTTGTAATCTTGTCCCAGCTTATTTGTATATTTTTTGGAGACATCACCATCAGGATCATTCTGGGTGACGATGATATTGGAATTATTGTCCCTTTCATATTGATAAGTAGTTGTACCTTCTAAGTTGGTTTTAGAAGTCAATAACTTACCCCAAGCATCATAGGTGTTGGTAAGCTTATTATCCAACGGATCAATCTGGGTAAGGATTTGACCTCTATCATTGTATGTGTAGCTGGTTACTAAGCCTAAATTATCCGTATTCTTTTCAACAAATCTTCCTGTAGATTCATATTTAGAGATACTGGTTTGGGTTTGAGAATCCACACTGTTGCTGATCACTTTTTGAGTGATGTTTCCAAAACCATCATAATTGTAGGTTTCCTGTAAATATCCGGTATTATCCCTGTTCCAGGTTTTTAAGGTTTTTAACAGGTTACTTTGATAAACATACTCCTCTTTGGAAGGTTTTGTATCTCCATACGCTTGATTTACAACAGTTTTAGATTTCGGACGACCAACGTAATAATCTGATCCAACTCCTGCCGGATTATGAATGTATTCAAAAGTTGTATTTATCGTTGAAAAATTATTATTGACATTAAGCTGAGTGGAGGCTGGTAAATAGTAATTGTCATAAGTTACCGATTTTGTTAAAGTAATGTTTTTTAAGAAATCTTTATCAATAATGGTTTCAGGAAGAATTACATCAACTTTGTTAGGCAATTGTTGAATAGAATAACTACTCTGCTTAAATGATAACAGCTGTGTATTATTAACAGAAATATCTACTGGAAAGATCAGATTTTCGTCGTTGGTCCTGACCGCCCATTCTTTTGAAGGCTGCCCGAATTTTTGAGCATCAATTTCAACACCGCTCCATATTTTTGTGTTTTCAAAACCATCTGCATACCAAGATGATCGAGCCATTTGATGATAACCAATACTTCCCCTTCCTTGCAAATGTCCAGTCATTCCCCTATATCGGAAGTCCTGTTTTCTACCCACCTGCTGAAGCTGTGAAACAACGAATGTCTGATCAACTCGCTCTAATGAAAAATATGGATATATTTCCTTTTTCCCTTTATTATAAATGTTGGTGCTATTGGGAACGGCTTCTGAATATGTAACCGCTGTAATAATACTTCCTTTTCCTTGGTTAATTGATTTGATCCTTGCTAGTTCCGAAAGTGATGATGGAGCTTTTATTCTGTGTAAATGATGTTTCCAATATAAGAATACATTATAATAGTTATTATTGGATTATAGGATTGGTTAAAGGAGTAAACAATGTTAAATCTTCAACATTATTCACTCCATACAAAGGACTAGTAAATGATGGAACTGTGGCAAAGTTTATTGTTCCATCGGAAGCTGTGCCGTTGGCTACTCTTGTATTTATAACATAACCGAAGTCTCTATAACTTTGATTGAAATTATTAATCTGATTGTAAGAAAAAACCTGAATGACGTCAGATTTTCCGTCTTTATTCATGTCAGCAACGGCAAAAGAATATTGGTTTGCAAATAGGGCATAGCTATTATTGTATTGTGTCTGGCGTTTTCTATAAGTTAAGAATTCAACTTTAAGAAAATTACTAAAACCAGTTCCGGTACCAATGTAAAACCTCCAATTATCAGGTTTTCCAATTGCATTATCAGTAACTGGTATAGTAAAGTCTAATTTTCCATCGCCATTAAAGTCACCAAATAATACTGGAAATTCAGGGTCTTTAGTTTCCACCAAATTATTGGTATATTTTATTTTTTTTAAATATTGATTAGAATTTGTTTTTACAAACTCAAATAAAGTATAGGCGGTGTTGGAAATATTGATGATTTCTACTTTTCCGTCTCCATCTATATCCATGTATTGTTGATTCGTATAGGAGGTTTCATTAATCCCTGAATCAAGAGCATAAGTAAAACTAGGATTGTTAGAATTTTTTAAATCAATAATAAAATTTCCTATCTCGTAGACATAACATTTTATTTCATGACATGCAGGAGGTTTTTTAAGATCATCATTTGTACTCGGTGAATTTATATTATTACATCCAGGTATAGGCTCAAATTGACAATCTTTTCTTTTTAATGTTAGAAAAATATCTGAAATACCATCACCATTAAAGTCCCCTTCATTTAATATCGCTTGTAATGTGCAACCCACACCACCTGCTTGTGGAGTACAGTTACTCTGATCATATATCAATTTTTCAAAAACTTTTACGAAAACATTATTTCTGAAAATGTAACCGACAAGTTTACCTTCCTCAAACTGCACAATACCGTTTCCATTATAAACTCTCCCTTCTTCATCAAGCAAAGAATTAACGACTTTAGCAGTATTATTAAAGCTGATATTTACATTGATATTTGTAAATGTATCATTATTAAATGCCCCTATTTTTACTGTACTTGAAACAATATTGTTATAAATTATAAAATCTATATATGAATCACCATTGAAATCTCCTGTTAATCTTACATTGTTGAATGGATCATCATTTTGCAAATAATCAAGATCTACAGAAGCAGGTATAGATTGAGGATACTCAAATTCTATGGGATTAGCTGCGTTTGTGCCGTCAGAGTCATATTCTGTAATTTTATTAACAAACTGGTAGCTTGTACCATTGTTGCCATATTCAATAGTATATTTTTTATAGGGATTATTGTTCGTTTTCATCACAATATTATCCAATATCCTGTCCTGAGTCAATGCAATTCCACTGACATAATACTGCTCAGATAAATTTCTTGTAAGATAATTAAATGTAATTTCATTAATGGCGGGAGTATTTAAATTTTCGTTTCCTCCCCATTTAATATTGGAGATAGAAGCTACATTTTTGGTCTGTACATAATTGTACAATATATAATTACCCTGTGCGTCTCTCCATTTTACAATATTATATTCTATTGGAGTTCTGGCTGAACTTACTCCAGATATAGTACCTCCATACCATGCCTGAGAACCGTCTTCAAAAGTTACTTCCCAGTATTCAGGTCCTTTCCATATCTGTCCTACGATTGATCCGAGAGACTTAATTTTAATATTGGAAAATTTCTCAGTAACATATTGAGCTCCATCTTTACCATATTCTCCTGATTCGAGAATTAATCTCTGTCCGTTGAAGCTATAGTAATCAGAATAATCTAATTTCACACTCGTTAATTCTCCATCTTTTTCTATGTTTTTTCCGCTTCTAGAGATACTTGTAATTCCTGAAATTGTCCAACCAAAACCAGAAATTCCATTTCCTGAATTACTCAAATATATTAAGCTCATATTTGGTGCGACATTTTTAATTCCCGGAGGCAAAGCAATAGGCAATGTAAACTGCAGTTGTCCTGCTCCGGTTACCTCAATATTCCCTTTGGTATCGTGGAAGCTTTTTCCTGCCGGGGCAGTAGTTCCCGAAGGATTACTGCTTCCCGCCTGTGAATCCGCGGGGCCGCCCCCAGGGTTTTCTGTCGCAGGGCCAATTTTAGCTACAAATGGATTCGAAATGCCCGAGGTAGCATGAAATCCCTGGGCTAATACGACAGATTGCGGATCCTGAACCGTCCGTGAGGAACTTTCAGATTGGTATAATATGGTTTGTGAATATCCCAGTATCGAAATACAGGATAATATGAATGATGAAAAGAGTTTCATGTTGGAAAGTGATGAGTTATAAGTTATGAATGATGAGTTAGGAGTCGGTGCGTTAGATGTTAACAGGCGCTACCTTTTCGTAATATTTCTGCTAAAAACTCTGCCGTCTTTCAGCGTAAAGCGCAGGACGTATACGCCCCATTCATAACCGGTCATATTAATTTTTAACTGTCTGTTAAGTCCGGGAATATTCTGCTGCTGAAATTTCCAGTGCACCGTGCTGTGCTGGTATAAAGCAACAGATTCAATAAGATCATCTGCTTCTTCTGTCCAGTCGATGGTTAATACATCATTTACCGGAACCGGATAAAGCCTGATCTGCTTCCAGAAAGATTTTTCATCCATCACGGGATCCTTTACGGCAGCAACCGTTCTGGCTTCCTCAAGTTGAGGGATTTCTTTAATTTCTTCTGCCGCTTTTTTACCGGTAGCATTAGTCCCCCGGTACCTTTGATTTCCGGCCTCATCATATTTAAAATACACCTCTGTTTGTGCAAAGCCCAAAAAGCTTAAAAATATAGAGATGATCGAAAGTAATTTTGTTTTCATGGGTGTTATTTTTTAGTAGAAAGAAGTTGTTCCAATTGTTTCTCCAGCTTTTCGATTTTCTCAGACTGGAGTTGTAATTTTTTATTCTGATCAATCGAATACAAGGTCAGCTCCTCAATTTTTTCAAGAAGTTTAGCGTCCATTTCAACGACATTGATGCCTTTCGTTATAATTTCTTCTGCAGAAGGAATATTAGGTAAATGTCCTTTTTCTTCAATGTGTTTTTCCACTTCTTCCAGAGAATTAAGCTTATAATCTTTCTTAAAAACATAATCCGCCCATACATTGGCTTTTACTTCCACTTCCTTGGCGTAAACTTTACCGTCGAATTTGGCTGTTTTATTATTAAAAAATTTTGCCCAGACCCCGTGAGCATCATTACCGAATCCGGTATAACTTAAACCGTCATTACTATTGTTAGGAATATAAAATATAATATTGGGAGATTGTCCCATGTTTCTTAAAACAGTATCTCCGGCAGCAGCTCCTATAGCGCCACAGTTAGCACATGATGATTTAAAAATCTGAAGCCTGCCCAGAGAATTTGCTATTTCGACAAGTGTATTTTCATTTTTGAATATGCGTAGCGCAGCATCAGAAGCTGTATTGTCATTCATACCCAACCGTACATTTCCTCCTACAAACATTTGCCCGTCATGTCTCAGGGAAAAAGTAGGATCTTCTGTTCCTGTACCAAAGACACTGGCTTTCATAAAATATCTTTCAGTATTTCTAACGTGATTGGTCCTTAGCAAGAACTGATTAGAACCTGACACTCCATTGTCCTGAACAGTTAATTTGGCATCCGGATTATTGGTCCCGATTCCAATATTGCCTGTCGCACCATTCGTGGTTGCAGACGTAGAGGAATTAGGCGTATATAATTGAGAATATACTGCACTGTTAATAAGCAAACTACTTACTAGAAATAAAACTTTTTTCATATTTAGATTTAATAATTATTTTTCTTTTTAATTTCTTCCCATTGAATAATAGAAGGATACATTTCTTTTACACCATATTTTTCATAGAGTGAATCTTTTTCATAGTTTTTCAAAAGATAATCCAGATCTGGGTTTTCGCGGAGTGGTGGGAAAAACATATATCTTGTTCCGCCTTTAAAACCTTTTTCTTTTTCGATATTCTGACCGATAGAAGTAGGTTTAATGATTTTATACGATGCAAAGTAAAAAACAGGAATAATAACGGGTAATAAAACAGGGATTTTAGAAAATTTATCTAGTCCCCGGCCTATGAGAATTATAATAAAGATATAAGGCACAAGCTGAAAGACATGAACATCCGATACATTATGTTTTATACAGAAAAATAAAAAAGGAAGAGCTCCGATAAGAATGTAGTCGAGCCATTTTCTGTTTTTAAGCGCCCAGAGAATAAATAAGCTGAAAAATAAAAAATTATATCCCAAGATCCCCAGATTCTTGATGATGCTATTCAAAAGTGTTGCAGGATCATAATCAAAAAGAGAATTTTCATAAGCATTATCGGTAAATATAGATAATAATGAATGACGTCCCAACGCAACAGGAATTAACAGAATTGAAAATAATCCAAGGGTTATAAATCCTCCGTAAATAAAATGTTTTTTAAGAAATCTGAAATTTCTAAATATAAAATAAAAATAAATCGGACCGAAAAGAATGGTTTGGATGTGGACTAAAAAAAGAATACCTAGAAACACAGACATATAATAAAAATGTCTGATATCTTTTTCTTTAAGAAATCGGAATAACTGAATCAGGAATAAGATTACAAATAACAAGTAGAACGTATACACTTCTGTAATAACGGCTTGTCTCCAGAATGTAAATGAAAATCCCATGATCATAATACACATTAACGATGATTTCTCAGAAACTTCCAGTAAAAGCAATAATTTTCTAAGATAAAACAGAGCTAATAAACCTGAAATAATGCATATTCCAACAAATAAAAAATGAACATTGATAAATGGGAGTACTTTATGGGCTAACCCCAAAATATTGGAAAACAAAAAGTGATTGGTAGCATTAGATTCAAAAGCAAATCCATTATATCCTTGTATCGTAAAACCAATGCTATCCCCTAAAGCAGGATCTTTACCAATTGATAAAAAGTATATAATTCCTAAAATTACCAGGAAAAAAAAAGTGTAAACTGAATATTTATTTTGCATACGTATCGGACTAAATTTACGTTTCTGCAAATCTAAGAATTGTGACCTTTATTTTTAAATTAAAAATCTGTAATTTATTGTTTTACAATATATTTGGATTTTATTGTTGTTTGCGTGGTATTTTGTACATTAAAGAGCGAATAATATAATAATATTTACACTAAGTTAAAATATGATATAGATATGATAAATCGCTAAATTAATTATCTCATTATTCGGTGAGCTTTTCTAAAGATTTTTCTGTGCAATTTAATATTTCCGGAGATTTCCATCATATTCGGATGAGTTCAGATCAGAAATTACGCAGCGGTAAGCAAAGCGTGGTAAATAAAATCTTACCCTTGTCTTACTGCTATTGAAACTTTTTAAACAAAGAAAATATACATGCCGGATAAATATACTTTCTGCAGCACTACTGTTGCTGAAAAATATTTACCTTTGTTACGATGAACCTGTTCAGATTTATTTTAGCATTTTATTTCATGGCCTTATCCGTAATGCCCTGTGAAGATGTGCATCAGAAATCAGGATCTGATCAGACAAAATTATCTTCAGGGATTGAAGAATCCCACTCCAAAGATAAGGGAGACATCTGTTCCCCGTTATGTGTCTGCAATTGCTGCCAGATTACCGTGACCGCTTTTAAGATGGAACCATTATTCGAAATTTCTGAACAGATAAAAGCCCTTATTTCCAGGAAAATTTTTTTCCGGAACAATAATTTTGCCTATCAGGTATATGACCATATCTGGCAACCTCCTAAGATTTAATCAATTATTTTAAACGTTTCGTGAAACTTTGCAATACCCTTGCAAAGAGCTTCATGATATTTCTGCATTTCAGCAGTATCAAACCTCATAGGTTTTTAAAACCTATGAGGTTTAGAGAACACTAGCCTCAATTGCATTACCGAAATGCTAATATTTTCAATTAAAATTAACAGATTGTCTGTCATACATCTTGTTTGATAAAGTCCTTATGGCCTTTAAAAATAGCGAATGGCCAAAAATATAGAGCCTCGGCATTAAGAACAACACCAGGCAGACAATCACAAATTAAATCTCAGTTTGTGTTAGATAAAATCATAAAATTCAGTATCAAAAACAAGATCGTTATTGGTATAATGACCTTGCTGCTTATGGTCTGGGGCCTGTGGAGTGCTACGAAGCTGCCTATTGATGCGGTTCCGGATATCACCAATAATCAGGTCCAGATTATTACCGTTTGTCCTACGTTGGCCGGACAGGAAGTCGAACAATTGGTAACTTTCCCGATCGAACAGAGCATCGCCAATGTTCCCGATATTGAGGAAACCAGAAGTATTTCCCGTTTTGGACTGTCCGTCATTACCGTTGTTTTTAAGGATAAAGTAGATGTTTATTTTGCACGTCAGCTAATCAATGAAAGGTTAAAAAAAGCTGAAGAAAACATCCCGAAAGGAATCGGAACTCCTGAACTGGCGCCCGTAAGTACGGGATTGGGAGAAGTTTACCAGTATATTTTACACCCTAAAAAAGGAAGCGAAAAAAAATACAGTGCAAAAGACCTCCGGACGATGCAGGACTGGATTGTGGCGAGGCAACTGTACGGAACAGAGGGCGTTGCTGAGGTCAACAGCTTTGGTGGAGAAGTAAAGCAGTATGAAGTGGCCGTCAACCCCAACCGGTTAAAAGCCATGGGAGTGAGTATTTCGGACATTTTTACAGCCCTCGGAAAAAATAATCAGAATACCGGGGGAGCCTACATTGATAAAAAGCCGAATGCCTACTTCATCCGCGGAATAGGTTGGGTCACTTCATTAGAAGATGTAAAAAACATTGCGGTTAAAAATTCCGGAACGGTTCCCGTTTTTATAAAAGATGTTGCCGATGTCCGTTTCGGAAATGCGATAAGATACGGTGCCATGACGTATAATGGGGAGACCGATGCCGTCGGAGGGGTGGTTATGATGCTGAAAGGTGCTAACAGCAATGAGGTGGTTAAAAGGATTAAAGAAAAAATCCCGACGATTCAGAAATCGCTTCCGGAAGATATGGTTATAGAACCGTTTTTGGACAGAACAGATCTCGTAGGCCGCGCCATGGGAACGGTAGAGAAAAATCTGGTGGAAGGAGCCCTCATCGTAATCTTTGTGTTAGTGCTTTTTCTCGGAAATTTCAGAGCGGGATTAATCGTTGCATCTGCCATTCCACTGTCCCTTTTATTTGCATTGGGAATGATGAATCTATTTGGAGTAAGTGCCAACTTAATGAGTCTGGGAGCAATAGATTTCGGATTGATTGTCGATGGAGCCGTGATCATTGTAGAGGCTACTTTGCATCATATAGGATTGAGAAAATCTGTACAGAAACTCACACAGAGTGAGATGGACGAAGAGGTTTTTTTATCTGCCTCGAAAATTCGCGGAAGTGCAGCCTTTGGAGAAATTATTATTTTAATTGTTTACATTCCGATCCTTACCCTGGCCGGAATTGAAGGCAAAATGTTTTCTCCCATGGCTAAAACGGTAGGATTTGCAATTCTCGGAGCTCTGATTCTTTCCCTGACTTACATTCCGATGATGTGCGCGCTCTTTCTGTCAAAAAAAAATTCGCATAAAGAAAACTTTTCCGATAAAATGATGAGCAGGCTGCAAAAAATATATCAGCCATTACTGCAGAAAGCGATGAAGATTAAATACAGTATTGTAGCGACTACAATTATTTTATTCTCCATATCAGCTTTTATTTTCAGCAGGATGGGCGGAGAATTTATTCCTCAGCTGCAGGAAGGAGATTTTGCTTTTCACTGTATTTTACCACAGGGAAGCTCTTTAAGCCAGAGTATTGAAACGTCGATGCAGGCTTCCAGAATAATCAGGCAGTTTGATGAAGTAAAGATGGTGGTCGGAAAAACAGGTTCAGCCGAAGTTCCTACAGACCCGATGCCTCCGGAAGCTTCTGATTTAATCATTGTTCTGAAACCGCAGAAAGAATGGAAATCAAAAAAATCATACACGGAACTGGCAGAAGAAATGACAGAAAAACTGGAACTGATTCCCGGAGTGTTCTTCGAAGCCAACCAGCCGATTCAGATGCGTTTTAATGAACTGATGACCGGAATCCGGCAGGATGTTGCCGTAAAAATTTTTGGTGAAAATATGGATTCTCTTGCAATATATGCCGAACAGGCCGGTAAAGTGATTCAGAATGTTGAAGGTGCCACTTTGCCGCAGGTTGAAAGAGTAGGAGGGCTTCCGCAGATCAAGGTAACCTACGACAGGACAAGAATGGCGAATTATGGCTTAAATGTGGAAGATGTTAACGACGTACTAAGTACTGCATTTGCCGGAAAAACAGCCGGGCAGATTTTTGAAAACGAAAGACGCTTTGATTTGGTAGTACGGCTGGACAGCATGTACCGGACCGGTATTGAAGATGTCAGTAATGTAATGGTGCCCACCAGTACGGGTACTCAGGTTCCCTTATCTCAGATCGCCGGCATCGAATACAGGCTGGGTCCGGCCCAGATCAGCCGTGAAGCCGGAAAACGCAGGATTGTTGTCGGCTTTAATGTAAAAGGCAGAGATGTAGAAACGGTAGTGAAAGATATTCGGCAAAAATTGGAAAAAGAAGTAAAACTTCCGCCCGGATATTATTTCACCTATGGCGGGCAGTTTGAAAACTTAAAAGAAGCCAGTCAGCGATTAATGATTGCAGTTCCGGCATCACTTTTACTGATTTTTATGTTGTTGTATTTTACATTTCATTCCTTTAAACAGGCGGTATTGATATTTACAGCTATTCCCATGAGTGCCATCGGGGGCATTTTTGCCCTGCTGCTGAGGGATATGCCTTTCAGCATCAGTGCGGGTATCGGATTTATTGCGTTATTCGGAGTAGCGGTTCTGAATGGAATTGTTTTAATCGGAACCTTTAATCAGTTGGAAAAAGAGGGCGTTTCGGATGTGATCAAAAGAGTGATGGAAGGCACGAAAATCAGGCTGCGGCCGGTTTTAATGACGGCTACGGTAGCCTCATTCGGGTTTCTACCGATGGCGGTGAGCACAGGTGCCGGTGCCGAAGTTCAGAAGCCTCTGGCAACAGTGGTTATTGGTGGGTTAGTGTCTGCTACCTTCCTTACACTGTTTGTTTTGCCCATGCTATACGTTATTTTTAATTCTACCATTCATTTTAAAAATAAATTTCTTAAAAAAAGCTTAGCGGTCGGTGTTATCACAGGTTTTCTATGCTTGGGTCAGAATATTAATGCGCAAAATTCGAGATTGGTTTCTTTGAATGAGGCGATAGCGTTGATGCGGAAAAATAATCCGTCGATTAAGGCAAAAGATTTAAATATTCAGTCTTCCGAAGCATTGCAGCCCACAGCAAAAGAGCTCCCGAAATTAGATTTCAGTGCACAGCTCGGGCAATATAACAGTCCGAAATTCGACCAGTCGTTTGCTGTTTCTCAAAGCGTTCCGTTTCCGACTTTATTTAAAGCAAGAAAACAACTGATCCGGGCAGAAGTTAAAAGCAGAAAGCTGGAAAGACAGCTCACCGAAAATGAATTGATAAAACAGGTGCGGACTTATTTTTACCAGATTGAATACCTGCAGCATAATCAAACCAAACTGCAGTATCTGGATAGTCTTTATGGCGATTTCATAAGGATTGCGACTGTAAGATTTAAAGCGGGAGATATCAAAAAAATTGAAATCAGCACCGCAGAAACCCAGAAAGGCGAAATTAATTTACTGTTTCAGCAAAATAAAGTATATTTAAATAATGCCTATGAAAATTTAAAGGTTTTACTGAATACACAGGAAGAAATTGCAGTGCCTTTTTCTCAGGATTATCAGCCTTTAAGCGCAGGATATCTTCCAGACAGCGCTACCGTTGCCCACCATCCTTCAATTCAGATTCTTAAACAAAACCGTGAAGTGCTAAAAAAAAATAAAGATGTGGAAAAAGCACAGGGACTGCCGGATTTCACCATTGGCTATACCAATCAGTCGCTGATCGGTTTCCACACGCTGAACGGACAGGAAAAATATTACGGAACAGGTAACCGGTTCAGTTCCGTAAGTGTAGGAGTGGCAATTCCCCTGACATTTGGAGCAACGAAAGCCAGAATTAAATCTTTGGAATTACAGGAGCAGGTGGAGGAAAGCAATGTGAAATTTCAGCAGCAACAACTGGAAGCTCAACTAAAGAATTCGTTGAGTCAGTATCAGCAGGATCTTCAGCAATATGAATATTACCTCAACCAGGCGGTTCCTAACGCTGAAAGAATCGTTAAAGCGGCTCAGTTAGGCTATAAAACAGGTGAAATTTCTTATGTAGAATACCTCTTTGCCCTGCAGACTGCTACGGATATTGAACTTAAGTATCTGCAATCCATTCAGCAGGTGAACCAAACTGTGATCAACATTAACTCTTTAATTAATCAATAAAATGAAGTTAAAATTAAATATCAACATACTTATTCTTTTGTCTGTTTTTCTTTTAAGTTGTAGTAAAAACAAGAAAACAGAAGAAACAAAAGAGAAGACTGAAAAACATGCTGAAAATGAAAATGAGACCGTCGCTTCACTGACAGAAGAGCAGATGAATGCTGTGGAGGTAGTGCTTGGACCCATCGAAATGAAGGAATTGACGGCCGTTATCAAAGCCAATGGAGCGCTGAGTGTACCCAATAACAATAAAGCAAATGCTACTTCTCTGTACGGCGGGGTGATCAGAACACTGAATGTGCAGGTTGGAGATTATGTGAAAAAAGGTCAGGTGATTGCGACCATTGCTAATCCGGATTTTATTCAGTTGCAGGAAGACTATCTGACCGCAGGAAGCAGAATTACATTCGCAGAACAGGAATACAGAAGACAAAAAGAACTTTTTGATCACGATGCCGGAGCGAAAAAAAATCTACAGAACGCCGAAGCAGAATTAAAAACATTAAGAACCAAAAGAGCTTCTCTTCAAAGACAGATTCAGATGATGGGAATCAGCCCCGGCAGTGTTTCGAATTCAAATTTAAAGTCAGGATTGCTGGTTACCGCACCGATTAGCGGAACCATCAGCAATATTTTGCTCCAGATCGGAAGTTATATCGATGTTTCATCTCCTGTTGCGGAAATTGTGGATAACAGTTCCTTACATCTCGATTTACAGGTTTTTGAGAAAGATTTACCTTCGGTAAAAGTCGGACAGAAAATTCATTTTACCCTCACGAACAACCCTGTGGAAGAATATGATGCCGAAGTCTACAGTATCGGAACCGCTTTCGAAAATCAAAGCAAGACCATTCCGGTTCACTGTAAGGTAAAGGGGAATAAAAACGGATTAATTGACGGAATGAATGCGACAGCTGTAGTCAGTTTAAACAACAGATTAATGCCTGCCGTTCCGAATACAGCTATTACCAGTGCCGACGGAAGAGATTATATTTTTCTTGTGACCGGACAAAAAACAGAGGGGCATAAAGATGAAAAATCTCAGGAAAAACACAGCGGAAAAACCGTTAACTTTGAGAGAGTGGAAGTAGTAAAAGGAACTTCAGAAATGGGGTATACGGCAATTACTCCGGTAAAGGCTATTCCGAAAGGAGCACAAATTGCCGTAAAAGGTGCATTTTTTATTAATGCAAAGCTGACGAATTCAGGAGAACACGAACATTAACAGATGATCATTATGAAAAAGGATATTGAAAATAAATTAATCGACAAAAATACAAAACCGACGAGCATGAGGATTCTGGTTTATGATTTCCTGAGCACTCAGAACGCAGCTTTATCGTTGTCTGAAATTGAAAATAATTTTGAAAATGCGGACCGTACCACCATTTACCGAACCCTGAAGACTTTTGAAGAAAAAGGAATAGTGCACAGCATTCAGGAAACTACAACTACAAAATATAAACTTTGCCACGATGGATGTGATGAAAATACCCATCAGGACCGGCATCTTCATTTTTACTGTAAAATCTGTAAACACACCACCTGCAGAGAAGATATTTCCTTTCCCGAAAATGTTCAGACCAATTTCAGGATTGATGAAATCAGGCTCTTTGCGAAAGGCATCTGTGAAAATTGTCTGGAAAGTTTGCAATAGCATTGCATTGAGTTTAAACCTACATTTGATTAAATTATTGAGTTATGGAAGAATGTTGCAGTACAAAACATGGAAAAGAGCACGATCACCATCATAAAGGCCACGACCACGACCATTCACACGATATGGGAGAGCAGTCAACATTGAAGATGTTTCTTCCCGCGATGATCTCGTTGATGCTTCTGCTGATAGGAATTGCTTTAGATTACTATATAAAACCTGACTGGTTTACCGGCTGGGTTCGGTTGATCTGGTATTTAACCGCTTATATTCCGGTAGGATGGACTGTTTTAAAGGAAGCTTATGAAAGCATCCGAAATGGGGATGTGTTCTCAGAATTTTTCCTGATGGGAATCGCTACAGTAGGAGCATTTGCCATCGGAGAATATCCTGAAGGAGTCGCCGTAATGCTTTTCTATTCCGTGGGTGAAGTTTTTCAGGCCATGGCCGTGACCAGGGCAAAAACGAATATCAAATCATTACTCGACCAGCGTCCTGATGAGGTAACCGTTTTAAGAGAGGGAAAACCTATGACTGTAAAGGCAGAAAAGGTAATTATAGGGGAAATCATCCAGTTAAAATCAGGAGAAAAACTCGGTTTGGACGGGGAATTATTATCTGAGACAGCTTCATTCAATACCTCTGCTTTAACAGGTGAGAGTAAACCGGATACTAAAACAAAAGGAGAGTCTGTCCTGGCGGGAATGATCAATCTGAATACGGTAAGTCAGGTAAAAGTGACCAAAGCTTATCAAGACAGCAAGCTGAGTAAAATTTTAGAAATGGTTCAGAATGCGACCGCTCAAAAAGCACCGACGGAACTTTTTATCAGGAAATTTGCAAAAATTTATACGCCGATTGTTGTTTTTCTTGCCATTGGCATCACCTTTCTGCCTTATTTTTTCATTGACGGGTACCTGTTCAGGGATTGGTTGTACAGAGCGTTGGTATTTCTTGTCATTTCGTGTCCCTGTGCTTTGGTCATTTCCATTCCATTGGGGTATTTTGGTGGAATCGGAGCGGGAAGCCGAAACGGAATTTTATTCAAAGGAAGCAATTTCTTGGATATTTTGGCAAATGTTCAAAATGTCGTGATGGATAAAACCGGAACCATGACAGAAGGGGTTTTCAAAGTGCAGGAAGTGAATTTCATGAATGAGTTTAACAAAGATGAAATTTTAAAATTGGTCAATGCCGTAGAAAGTAAAAGTTCACATCCCGTTGCCACTGCCATCCATGAATATGTAGGGGAAGTCGATCATTCTGTCCCTTTGGGAAATATAGAAGAATTGCCAGGATATGGTTTAAAAACAACGATCAGCGGAAAAGAACTGCTGGTAGGAAATTTTAAATTGATGGACAAATTCGGTATCAGATACGACATGAAGCCTGAAAACAACGTTTATACCCTGATTGCCATAGCATATGATCAGAAGTTTGTAGGCTATCTTACCATTGCAGATTCAATTAAGGCGGATGCACAATTAACCGTTAATACATTAAAGTCACTGAAAGTAAACACCGTCATGCTGAGTGGGGATAAAACTTCAGTGGTAAAGCATGTTGCAGACACCCTAGGAATCGAAAAGGCGTATGGAGACCTGCTTCCTGAAGATAAAGTGAATAAGGTCAAAGAAATAAAATCGAAAAACCAAACCGTAGCATTCGTCGGAGACGGAGTGAATGATGCGCCGGTTGTGGCTCTGAGTGATGTCGGAATAGCGATGGGCGGACTTGGAAGTGATGCTACCATCGAAACCGCAGATGTGGTCATTCAGGATGACAGGCCGGATAAAATCCCGATGGCCATCAACATCGGAAAACAGACTAAAAAAATTGTGTGGCAGAATATCATTTTAGCTTTTGCCGTGAAGGCAGTGGTTCTTGCTTTAGGAGCTGGCGGCCTGGCAACCATGTGGGAAGCGGTCTTTGCCGATGTGGGAGTGGCTTTGCTGGCGATCCTGAATGCAGTGAGAATTCAGCGGATGAAATTCTGATGAGGTTGAAAGAAGGACTCTATTACTATCAATAGGAACAGGCTTTAGCCCGTTTTTTTGTTAGAATAATAAATACAATCCGGCTTTAGCCAAACGTAATCATCTCCCGCAGATTCCACAGATCATGCTGATGATTCCATTTATTCTCAATTAACAAAGCATCCGTAAGGCAGATAGAATTAAATTAAAATGACTTTCATCATAATCGATTGGTAAAAACAATTTCAGCAGTATATTTGCAGAACAGAAGTACAGTTGAAATTTTTCATTACCATATTTGTTATTTTCACCATTGCATTACGTCCGGTACTGCCGCTCATTAACTATGCTGTGAATTACGATTATATCGTGAAAAATCTTTGTGAAAACAGAAATATTCCCCAGTCGACCTGTAAAGGAAAATGCTATGTGGAAAAAGAACTGGCAAAAACAGAAAAGCAATCCAACAGCAATTCAAATGTAAAAATTGCGGGATTGGATGTTTTCGTTTTCAATGAAATCCTGTTTTTTTCAGATAAAAACCAATTGGATATTCCTGTAAAAAATCCAGTCCCGGATTATATTGATTTTAATACCTCAGAATATTTTTCGAGAATATTCCATCCTCCTTTAGCTTAGTAGACTTAAACTAAATTTCCGGTTAAATGAATATCAATAAGCTTAGTGAACATTAACAACTTGGTGGATACTGAGCCAGGCAAGCTTTGCGGCTTTCATTTAAAGGATCAATATTAAATTTAGTTTAAGAAACAATCTGTTTTTATTCAATACCATTATTAATGACCATTTAATAAAATGAAATCAAAAATTATTTTAACGGCATTATTGTCGGTTTCGCTGATGGCCTGTGCCCAGGAAGCGCCTAAAGTAAAGCATAAAAAATCAGATACCTCTGCAAAATCAAAGGTCCAAAAACTGAAATTTGCGAACGCTACAGATCCGATTTGTCATATGCCAACTGAACCTGCCATGAAAGATACGGCGGTGTATAAAAATAAAACGTACGGTTTTTGCAGTACTTACTGCAAAGACGAATTCAAGAAAAATCCTGAGAAATATGTCCAAAAATAAAAAACCAGATAATTCCAGAAGCAAAGTCATTGTCCCCATTGCGGTTATTGCATTGCTTTTCCTGGGAATAGGTATAGGGATGGGTTATTTTAAGAAAAGTCTCTATACCGTAATGAAAGTTCCGGATTTTGAGCTGACGGATCAGAACAACAAAAAGATCACCAGTAAACAGATGCTTGGGAAAGTATACCTCGTTGAGTTTTTCTTCAGCAGATGCCCCACGATTTGTCCCGTAATGAATACCAATATGAGGGCCATCGAGGACGAAATAAATGATCCTGATTTCGGAATTATCTCCATCAGTATCGATCCCGAAAACGATACCCCCCGATTATTAAAACAACATGCTGAAAGAATTGGGGCGAAATCTCCCAACTGGCATTTTTTGACGGGAGACAGAGCGTATATCGGAAATATTGCAGATCAGTTTAATATTTACGTTGGTGATAAAGAAGATGAAAGCGAAAGCCTGAACCACAGCGGTATGATTGCCCTTGTCGACCAGGACGGGAATATCCGCTGCCGGTACAATAAGGATAATATGCCGATTCTGTACTACTCAGGATTAAACTATGAGGATGCTGAAGGCAAAACCCCCAAGCTCACAGGTAAATATCATCCCGACCGGGAAATGTTAATCGAAGATATTAAGAAATTATTAAAATAAGACGCAGGAAGATGAAGAGAGAAGCTGGTTCTCATACCCGGAAAAAGTCTTTCAATTCAGGATTCCTGCCCATATACAAACCACAAAAAACAAGACGTTATGAAGATTATGAAAGTAGCTGCTTTAAGTGCAGTATTGGCAACGCAGTTTGCGTTGGCACAGTTCAAACAAAATCCTTTACCTTATGCCTATAATGCATTGGAAGGGAATATCGATGCGCAAACCATGGAAATCCATTATTCAAAACATGCAGCAGCCTATGTGGCCAACCTGAATAAAGCCATTGCTGGAACACCACAGGAAAAACAGACCCTGTTTCAGATCATGTCGAATGCTTCGAAGCTGCCGGCGGCTGTAAGAAACAACGCGGGAGGGCATTACAACCACGAATTATTCTGGACCGTTCTTACTCCTGAGAAAAATACAAAGCCGTCTGAAAAACTGACAAAAGCCATTAACGCCTCTTTTGGAAGTATGGATGCATTTAAGGAGAAAATGAGCAAAGCGGGAGCCGACCGGTTTGGTTCAGGCTGGGCCTGGCTTTCGGTAGATAAAAGCGGAAAATTATTCGTTTCTTCCACACCTAACCAGGACAATCCTTTAATGGACGTTGTAGAAGAAAAAGGAACGCCTATCTTCGGGATCGATGTATGGGAACATGCCTATTATCTGAAATATCAGAATAAGAGAGCAGATTATTTAACGGCGATCTGGAACGTTACCAACTGGAAGGAAATCAGCAGAAGATACGAAGAAGCTACCAGCAAAAAATAATTCATGAACTTTATTTGCAGCATATTCCTCACCTTATTTGTGGTATTCAGGCCTCTGGTACCGCTGGTGGAATATGCTGTAAATTATGAGTATATTTCACAAGTGTTATGTATCAACAAAAACAATCCTGACCTTCATTGTAATGGAAAATGTTATGTCAGCAAAGAAATTGCAAAAACCCATGATACAGATCCTTCACCTGTAAATAAAACAAAAAATTCGGGACAGAAATTACTGGATGTTTATGTTCTGCCCGACAATACGGAAATTCAGGTTACAGAGAAATCCTTTCTCGCCGATTTTAAATTCACGTATAAAACAGATTATTCCTTTCTGTTTCTGAAAAATATTTTCCGGCCACCGGTTTTTTAGGATATTTTATCGTTAGGGCGATCCCCTTTCCCTGCTTTTCCAGCACCCGGGTCGGGCTGTCCGCTCATATCTTTTTCAGATTCTTCCTCTGTCAGAATCCAAAAAAGGATAACCGCTACCATCCCTATCGCGATGGGGCACCTCATTATACATATCACTAAAAAATCAACAATGAAAATTTATAAATTTTTATCATTACTTTATATTGCCTTCACTTTTTTCGCTTTGACCTCTTGTGGTAATAGTGACAGTGAAGACTTCGCGAATGAAACTCCCGGAAATCTTCAGCTTAAATTTGAAAACGGATTCAATAATCTTGGAGATATTGTTCTGAATCAAACTACACAAACCTCTTCGCAAGGGCAAAAACATCAGTTTTCTGCACTGAAATATGTGATCAGTAACATCAGTCTGATCGATGAAAAAGGAAATGAGTTCAAATACAATGAAAATAATCCCGATAAAGGTGCCTTCATCGTAGACCAGGCAGATGCCGTAGCCGGAATTATCTATCTCAATCTTAAAGAAATTCCGACAAACAACTATAAAAAAATAAAATTCGGATTGGGCATCAGCCAGAATGCTTATCTCCTGGGGCACGACGGACAGGCCGAATTCTGGAATAAGGCTAAAGCCAAAGGAATATCATGGTCCTGGGCGGCCGGTTATATTTTTGTAAAACTGGAAGGGAAATACGGAACAAATTCTCCCGGTACAGAATTTATGAATCATACCGGAAATATGGGGAATGTTACAGCCAACGGAACACCGGACCTTTACAGGGAAATTACCTTAAATCTTCCGTCCACGGCAAGAGTGACCAGCAATATTACCCCTTCTATTCATATTCTTGCAGATTTTAATCAGTATTTGAGTGGGGAAAATTCGCTGTCCCTAACCTCAGCAAATGACATGATGATGGGATCCGGCCAGCATTTGGTCAAGGTTACCGATAATCTGACAAAAATGTTTAAAGTTGACCATGTACACAATGATTAAAATATATAAAACGGGAGTACTCCTGCTTTCTCTTTTAAGTTTCATGGCATGTTCAGAGGAGGTGATGGAGCCGTTGGAAAAAGATGAAATCTACAACCTGTCTTTTCCTTCATACTTTCCGGAAATGACTTTCGATCAATCTGGTAATCCCGTAACCAAAAATGGGGTGGAACTGGGAAGAAAACTATTCTATGAAGGAAAACTTTCACGAAATAATACCATTTCATGTGGATTTTGTCATATTCAGGAAAATGCATTTACCCATCACGGGCATACGGTCAGTCACGGAGTGGACGACAGGACCGGAATACGAAATGCGCCGCCGATCCAGAATATGGCTTTTCTAAAACGGTACATGTGGGATGGAGTTATTCATAATTTAAATGAACAGCCGATCATTCCCATAACCAATGAAGATGAAATGGATAGTTCAATGCCCGAAGTAATTTCAAAGCTTAATGCAGATTCTAAGTATAAAAAATTATTCAGATCTGCATATGGAGACGAAAATATTACAGGCGAAAGGATACTGAAAGCATTATCACAATTTATGGCGACGATGATTTCTGCAGATGCTAAATATGACCGCGTAAAACAGGGAAAAGAAAATTTTACCTCAGAAGAAGCTCAGGGAATGGATTTGTTTCAGCAGAAATGTGCCTCCTGTCACAGCGGAGCCCTTTTTACGGATGAAAGTTTCAGAAATACCGGGATGTTTTACAACACGCAGTTCAAAGATGCCGGACGTTACCGCGTAACACTCGACCAAAGTGATTGGATGAAATTCCGGGTTCCAAGTCTGCGAAATGTGGAATATACCGCACCCTATATGCATGACGGAAGGTTCTATACATTAAGAGCGGTGCTTGATTATTACTCGGATAACGTTGAAGATAATCCTAATCTTGATTCTCAGCTAACGCAAAACGGACATGTCGGAATTGCGATGAATGCCCAGGAAAAACAATTCATTATTACCTTTTTGAAAACGTTGTCTGACAAGAACTTTATTAATGATCCAAAATTTGCAGAATAATTTATTGAACATGAAGAAGATATTTTTAATCATAAGCCTGACTTTATTTCATGTAAGTCAGGCTGAAATTATCATTGACAATCTCTATATTCCTGCGGTTTCTAATCCCAGGTTTTTTGAGGATTGTGATGCCTGCGGATGTGCCGCAGGCAACGGGTCTTCCGGTTTTGAATCGTTACTGAATCCTCAGTTTATCGGGATTAAATATTTTGCCCAGCATTATAAGGCAAAAGAAAATCTATTTGTAAAAGATTTGACGCAGGACCAATATTTTAACACTATTCAGCTTTGGGGCAGGGTTCCCTTGACCGAAAAACTGAGTATGTATGGAAGTCTGCCGTTTCATTTTCATGAAAAGCAGACCGTGCAGGGAGATCTTACAATCCATGGAATCGGAGATCTGAACCTGATGGGAATTTATCAGCTCTTCAATTCAAAAGATAATCTGCATCAGCTGAACGGAGGGCTTGGGATAAAAGTTCCGTTGGGAAAGTTTGATGAAAAAGGCGCTTCGGGAGTCAATCCAAGTTTTCAGCTGGGAACAGGGAGTTGGGATTATCAGATGGTTTTGAATTATAAATTTCAAAAAAATAAACTGGCTCTTCTGGTGAATACAGATTATACCATAAAAACTGAAAACAAAAAGGATTACCGTTTCGGAAACCAATGGAACTATGCGACGACAGGATTTTATCAGATTCTGTCCGGTGACAAAACTCTTTTGTCCGGCAAAATAGGTTTGCAGGGAGAAGTTTACGATACAAACAGACAATTTAGCGAAGCATTGCCCAATACCGCAGGAAGTGCATTATACGGAAAGCTCGGATTTGAGGCTTCCTACGGAAAATTCAGTTTGGGAAGTGAGGTCATGCTTCCTGCATATTCCAATTTGGCAGGAGGAGATATTGAAGCGAAATCGCGTTTTAGTATTTTTTTGAATTTTGGAATTTAGAAAGTGCTTTTGTTTCCCACAGATTACACAGATTCTTACAGATTTTTTTAATTATTAATTTAAAAAGCGAAAACTATACTTTATCATCTGTGAAAATCCGTGGAATCTGTGGGAAATTATAAAATTTATTTTTAAAGTATTTAATTGAAAATCATAGAATTAAATTCAATTTTGATTCTATGATTTATTTTCTATCTTTGCCGCAATCTGGTGAGCCGTAAAAAGCGCTTAAAAGGGAATCCGGTGAAAATCCGGAACAGACCCGCTGCTGTAAGCTCCACTAAACAAGTTTTTGAAGATGATATCCACTGTTATTTAATGGGAAGGATTTCAGAAACGGAGTAAGTCAGAAGACCTGCCAGAAGATTTAACGTTTGACGCTTTCGTGGAATAAAGCTTAGGACATCATTGATTTTGTGCAGTTTGCAGCTGTGCTTAGTCGTTGTATTCTTATATCCATTGGCGTCATCATTATTCTAAATGAGCTAATGGTGACAACATTTTTTACATCTCAACTTCAGAAGGTTGTTTTCACAGTATTTGTGTTAACGGCTACCCTTATATTTTCACAATCGAAGAAAGATACGGTAAAGGAACAGACGATCATTCCTGTTCATATTAAAAAGAAAAATTTTAAAGAAATCCTTCCAGCACAGGTTTTATCGGGCGAACAGCTGGATAGATTGAATAGCCAGTCCGTTGCGGATGCCTTACGATATTTTGCCGGAATTCAGATCAAAGATTACGGTGGAATAGGAGGTTTGAAAACCATCAATATCCGAAGTATGGGAAGCCAGCATGTCGGTGTCTTTTACGACGGAATCCAAATCGGTAATGCACAAAACGGGATTGTGGATTTGGGAAGGTATTCGTTGGATGATCTTGAGGAAATTTCGTTGTATAACGGACAAAAGAGTGAAATTTTTCAACCTGCGAAAGATTTCGGTTCTTCGGGTTCTATTTACTTACAACCGAAAATTCCAAGTTTTAAAGGAAACAGAAAGACAAATTTGGTTGTTAAATTTAAGAATAGTTCGATTGATCTTTTTAATCCTTCTTTTCGTCTGGAACAGAAAATTTCTGATAAAATCTCAGCGAGCTTTAGTTCTGAATTTTTGCAGAGTGACGGAATTTACAAATTCAGGTATAAAAAGAAGTATCCCGACGGACAGATTGCCAATGACACTATTGCTAAAAGATTTGATTCTGATATAAAATCGAAACGTTTTGAAACTTCGCTTAACGGAAAACTGAAAGACGGAGAATGGACGTTGAGAGGATACGGATATTTGTCTGATCGGGGAATTCCCGCAGCCATTGTAAACAATCGTTTCGGCAGTCGTGGACAGCGTTTGAGAGACGAGAATTATTTTGTTCAGGGAAGTTTAAGGAAAAAAATATTTCCAAAATTTGAAACTCAGCTTAAAGCAAAATTTGCTTACGATTATACTTTTTATTCAGACACTCTTTCTACGGAAACAGATTTTCCAGTTCGTAATATATATGTTCAGCGAGAGTTTTATGTTTCTTCTTCCAATGTTTATTCGATTACCAAAGATTGGGATGTAAGTGCGAGTGCAGATTTCCAGTTTAATAATCTGGATGCGAATTTGGTCAATTTTTCCTATCCTACACGATATACTTCTTTGGTAGCTTTCGCAACGACGTATCAATTAGGAAGATTAAAATTCTTAGGAAGTGTTTTGGGAACTTTTGTTTCGGAAGAAGTAGAAAAGAATTCAAAATCACCCGACAAGAGAGAATGGACGCCTGCAGCTTTTCTGTCTTATAACCCTTTTTCAAACAAAAATCTTACGGTAAGAGCTTTTTATAAAAGAATTTTCAGGATGCCGACTTTTAATGATTTGTATTATACGGTTATTGGAAATACAGCCCTGAAACCCGAATTTACCAATCAATATAATCTGGGTGTGACTTATGAAAAACAATTTTCAGGAGGATTTTTAAAATTAATCTATGCTAAAGCGGATGGTTATTTCAATAAAGTTGAAAATAAAATCATTGCTGCTCCGACAGGAAATTTATTCCGATGGACTATGATGAATCTTGGTAATGTTGAGATCTTGGGAACAGATGTTCATGTTCAGGCCGATCTTCAATTGGGGAAAGTGACTTTAAAACCTCAGATGAATTATACTTTTCAAAGAGCAAGAGATTTTTCGGACAGAAACGAATCTTATTTCGGAGATCAAATTCCTTACACACCTTGGCACAGCGGAAACTTTGTGATGATGGCGGATTACAAAGACTGGAGTTTCAATTACAGCTTTGTGTATGTAGGAGAGCGTTACGACGGACAACAAAATAATATTCAGTACAACTATATCCAGCCTTGGTATACGCATGATTTGTCGGTTCAGAAAAATATTAAGTGGAGAGAGCATCAGTTTAAAGCAAGTGTTGAGGTGAATAATGTTTTCAATCAATATTATGATGTGGTATTGAATTATCCGATGCCCGGAAGAAATTTTAAACTCATCGTAAGTTTTATATTATGAAAAAATTAAACTTTTATCTTTTTATCGGTGTATTATTTTCATTGGTTTCATGTAGGACGGATGAATATATTCCCCGTGAAGAAACGGTTCCGGGACTTGCCCAACCGGAGAATACGGCAATAAAAGGTTTTTATGTCCTGAACGAAGGAAACATGGGAAGCAACAAATGTACTTTGGACTTTTTCGATTATACAACAGGAACCTATCACCGGAATATCTATGCTGAAATCAATCCGAATGTTGTAAAAGAGCTTGGCGACGTTGGAAATGATATCCAAATCTACGGAAGCAAGCTGTATGCAGTGGTGAATGTTTCCAATAAAATCGAGGTGATGGACGCCAAAACTGCGAAACGTATCAAATCGATCGATCTTCAGAACTGCCGTTACATTACATTTAAAAACGGAAAAGCCTACGCTTCAAGCTATGCAGGCCCGGTTTCTATAGATCCTAATGCTCCATTGGGAAAAGTAGTGGAAATCGATACCGCTTCGTTGAATATTCAGAGAGAAGTCGTCGTAGGATATCAGCCTGAAGAAATGCAGATGGTAGGAAATCAGCTTTTTGTAGCCAATTCCGGAGGATATAAATTCCCGAACTATGACCGCACGGTTTCCGTAGTCGATTTTACTACTTTTAAGGAAACAAAGAAAATAGATGTGGCTATCAATCTTCACCGGATGAAGAAAGACAATTACGGAGATCTGTATGTGACGTCCAGGGGAGATTATTATACCGTTCCTTCCAGTTTATTCTTAATAGATGCGGCAACAGGCACTGTCAAAAAAGATTTCCATCTTTCAGTAAGCGAAATGACGATCGTGAATGACAAACTTTATTATTATGCGAACGAGTTTAATTACAATACGCACACCTACAAAAAATCATTCGGAATCATTGATGTAAAAACCGAGGAAATTATTTCCAATAAAATCATCGGCCAGGAGTACGTAGATGCTATAAAAACACCTTACGGAATAGCCGTGAACCCGATCTCTGAAGATATTTACATTACGGATGCCCGAAATTATGTATCCACAGGTTTTGTGTATTGTTTTGATAAAAACGGGCAATTTAAATGGAAAACCGAAGGCGGAAATATCCCAGCCCATTTCACCTTTTTGTATAAATAAACTGAATTTGAAAAATGGAAAGAAAAACTTTTAACGTAATAAAAACCACTTTTCTCGCCCTTACTGTAGCAACAGTAGTTGGGTGCAAAAGTGACACAGAAGATGAAGATACCTTAAACTTTACCGTTCTTGAAGAATCTTATACGATAAACCGTTTCAAAGTACTGAATATAAATCCGAAAGCGGGAGGAACCTTTACCTGGAGCATTAATGATTCTGTGATCTCTCAGAATGCTGAACTGGATTTCATCAGTCCTGTTGTGAAAACCTATCCTTTAACATTAAAGATAGAAAGCAGCGGAGGTGTAAAAACCTACAAGTCTAAAATAATAGTCAGCCATGAAGCCGGAAATTACAGCAAATATATTTCTGATGTTTTAGATTTTCGTCCGGCAGTAGGCCAGTTTATCAATGAAGTTCCGGAATATACAGCGGGAAATACATCCGGTGATATGCTTCAGAAAGCCAAAACATCTTTAATCGGCGGAAACTCCACCATGATCACGCTGGGAGGATATGGCGGCTCTGTTACTTTCGGTTTTGACCATACCATCCCCAATATGAACGGTAAAGATTTTAAAATTCTCGGAAATGCCTTTTGGGGAAATGATACCAGCCAGCCCCGTTCGGGATCTTGTGAGCCTGGAATTATAATGGTAGCCTACGACAGAAACAAAAACGGAAGACCCGATGAAGACGAATGGTACGAAATTGCCGGCAGCGAATATTTTAAAAATACAACCGTAAAAAATTACAGCATCACTTACTTTAAACCCAATGAAAATAAGATTCCCGTTCCGGGAAATGAGTTTTGGCAGACCGATACCGAATATATCAAATGGGAGGATAATTTAGGGAATTCAGGATTTAAAACAAAAAATACCTTTCATGTGCAAAGCTATTATCCGTTATGGCTTACAGATAGCTCGTACGGTTTTTCGGGAACAAAACTTCAGAACAATTTTTATGATCAGAGCGGAACGGGATCGTATTGGGTAGGAAAATCTTATGACTTCGGATATGCCGATAATGCACCCAATAATGACGAAGCATCTAATATTGATATCTCCTGGGCTGTCGACAAAAACGGCAAGTATGTAAAACTTCCGGGGATTGATTTTGTAAAAGTGTACACAGGAACCAATCAGGAAGCTGGATGGCTGGGTGAAGTTTCTACCGAAGTAGCCGGAGCCTATGATTTACATCTGAATTAAAATTTAACAACAATATTTAAATCAATAAAAAAATGAAAAAGTTTTATCTTTTAATGAGCTTTTTTCTCTTCGCATTCTTCACCCATGCGCAGATTAAAGTACAGGGCGTACCCCGAAATGATATTCAGCTGAATTCTGCCCATAAGAATGCAGCAACTATTAATTTTTCCGATATTCAGTATTGGGTAGGTACCGGAACAAACCAGGCGGCTTTCGCTGTTCAGTGGAATGACAGCAAGAATCCTGATGCCATCGTTTGGGGATTCAGATGGAACGGGACTGCTACCGGTGAAGATATGTTAAAAGCTATCGCAAAAGCAGATCACAGGTTTTTCTCCCTGCTGTATCAGGGAACACAATTCGGATCGGCAGTCGGCGGACTTGGCTTTGACCTGAACGGCGCAAACGCTAATGCCCTGTACAAAAACGGGAATGTTACGTACCCGTATTATCCGGTTGACGGAATCGTCAACACGACAGCTTATGATTTTGATGATTATACTGCTGCGGATGCTAACGATCACTGGCAATCCGGATGGGCAACCAACGGATATTGGTCATATTGGGTAAAAGATCCTGCAGATCCTGATTTCGGATATTCCGGAGCAGGAGCTTCCAGCCGTGTTTTAGTAAACGGATCCTGGGATGTCTGGAACTTCAATGCCGGTTTTGCAGATTTCCCTATTTCTTCAACCATGACGGCCGTTTCACCTTATATTGCCTCGACCAATTTTACCAACGGCTATTTTATGGTGAACGAAGAATGGTACGGACATACAAACGGATCTGTAAATTTCATTGACAGTAATGGGAATATAAATTACAGAGTATACAGCAATGCCAATAACAATCAGGCTTTTGGAGCGACAACGCAATACGGAACTATTTACGGAGACAAGTTTTATTTTATCTCAAAGCAGGCTGCTGATGGCGGAGATACACAATATACTCCGGGCGGAAGGCTGGTGATCGCGAATGCACAGACGATGGAGAAGATTGCAGGATTCAATAATATCGGTGGAGGAGACGGAAGATCTTTCGTAGGCGTAAATGAACATAAGGGATATATCGGAGCTTCCAATGGAATTTATATTTTTGATATTGATCATTTACAGGTAGGGAGTTTAATTCCTACAACCGGGGGCGGAAGTCAGTACGCAGGTCAGGTCGGAAACATGATCCGTACGCAGCAATACGTCTTTGCCGTAAAGCAAACCGTAGGAATTTTAGTCATTGATCCCAATACGGATACTGTGGTGAATACAATTTCAGGAGCTTTCCATTCCATTGTGCAGGCTAAAGACGGAAGTGTATGGGCCATCCAGGATCAGAAGATCGTGAATATCAATCCGGTTACTTTTGCAAAAACAGAATATGCTATTCCGACGACCAAGTATTTAGGAGCCTGGGGAGCCTGGAATGCAGGAAGTTTAACGGCAAGCAGTCAGCAGAATGCTTTATACTGGATCAATTCCATCAACAGTTTTTCTTCCGGAACACAGATTGTAAAATTTGATGTGACCACGAAGACTTTTAACGAAAACTTTGCCGCGATTCCAGGACAGACAGGGACGTATAAGCAGATTCCTTACGGTGCGGGATTAAGAGTAAACCCGTCTACTGACGAATTAATTTTGAATACAACGGAAAGCGGCTACGGAGCCCATTATCAGAAAAACTGGATTCATACTTTTAACAATACAGGTGTTCTGACCAATACAAAAATATTAAATGACTATTACTGGTTCCCTGCGTTGGCCGTATTCCCCGATAACAGCGCACCGGTAGTAAGCAATACTTTCCCTTCTCAGGTAAGCGTTGGCACTGCTACATCCATTGATCTTAAGACAGTTGTTTCTGATTCGGATAATTTATCCGCTGCAATTCTTAAATCAGTGAAGTCCAATTCAAATCCTGCTGTGGTAACCGCTTCCGTTAATGCTAATGAAGAGCTGGTCCTGACTCCTGTTGCAAACGGAACTTCCGATATCGTGATCAGCTTTAACTCAAACGGAAAAATAGTTGAAAAAACACTGGTTGTTAATGCTACTGCTTCAGTCCTGGCTACTGCTGAGGTTAAGAAATTGGAATTCGGAGTGTATCCTAATCCTGTTACTGATATTTTATATATCAAAACTCAGGAACAGGTTAAAAATATTACGCTTTATGATATTTCCGGAAAATTGATTAACGTTCAGTATAACAATGGACAAATCAATGTAAGTGCACTTCCGAAAGGGATGTACATCTTACGTACTACGACTGATAAAGCAGTATATCAGCAAAAACTAATTAAAAATTAACCAAAACACGTTCTCAATAATTAGATTTTAATCGAAACCCTTTACCGTAAAAAGTAAAGGGTTTTTTTATGCATTGGCCTGCTTATTTTTACTGAAATTGGGACAGGAATAGCTTATGAAAGTCGATAATTTGACTTTCAGAATCTGAAAACGGATTTTAATCGTTTCCATAAGATAAAAACTATCTTAAGAATACTTTTTTCGGGTTTAGCTTTCTCATTTTTGAATAAGAAATTGAATACATAATCTAAAGTGTTTTGCAAAAACTCATGAGAGATTGATTGAATTTCACCTGCACCATGAATTTATTAATAATTTATTATATGAAAAATCCCTCACCTTTAAATCTTAAATCACCATTGGTGTTAATCTTTATTTTTTTTATTCACTATGCTGCCCATGCACAGGAGGTAGAAAAAACTGATTCCAATGTACAGGAACTTGCCGATAAATTAGCCAATCCGGTTGCAAATCTTATCAGTGTTCCCTTGCAGAATAATATTAGCTATGGCATCGGGCCTTTCAACGGATCAAAATACACGGTTAACATACAGCCCGTCATTCCTTTTAAGCTAAGTGATAATTTGAATTTAATTACCCGTTACATTGTTCCGGTTGTAGATCAAAGAGACATTACAGGAGAAAATACGCATGAGTTTGGTTTAAGTGATGCTACCATTACAGCATTTTTTGCGCCCAAAAGCGAGAAAATTATCTGGGGAGCAGGTCCTGCGATTTTAGCACCTATCGCAACCAATAAATTTTTAGGGACTGAAAAATTAGGGGTAGGGCCAAGTGTATTGATCATGCATCAGGCTAAAGGCCTTTCCGCAGGTTTTATAGCCAATCAGATATGGTCGGTGGCAGGAAACGAAAACCGTGAGGATGTTAATCAGTTCTATACACAGATTTTCCTTTCTCACAGTTACAAAAGTGGAGCAAGCCTTGGGGTGAATGCCGAAATAACTCAAAACTGGGCTACTAAAACCACCCTGATTTCCTTGAATCCTTCAATAGGAGCCGTAACTAAATTAGGAAATCAAGTCGTACAATTTGCCGTAATGCCTCTGATTCCCATAGTCGGACCATCACAGGTAAGACCGGATTGGGGACTAAGAGCAGTTGTGGCTTTTGTCTTTCCTCAATAGTATCCCTGGCTCCAGCAAGTATAGGTCTGCAGATCAATAATGTCTAGCCCGATTGAGCACTAAATGATATAAATCTTTTATTTACTTAATACACAAAACAGCCATATGAAAAAAGTATTTATCTTATTATTAATATTTTCACAATTAATAAACTGCAGAAAAGAATCATCAGCAAAAAATACACCTGCTGATTCAGATTCTTCCACCGTAGAAAGAACCATTCTACCCGGTCCACCCGCTAATATAATATTACCGGATGAATACGTCAGGCAAGTGGCTTCATTCGCCTATCTGTGGGCTTGGCCTATGGTAAACATCCATAACAGGAAAGTATTGTTTGAAAAACTTCCGGAACCTTTATATAAAGGGGGCGTCGTCCCGCTGAGTCCACCTAATCGACTCTGTATGCTTACAGACTATATCAAACCGGGAGAAAAGGATGTAGCCTGTCCTAATCAGGATGTTGTATACGGCTTTGGACTAACCGACTTTTCGAAAGATGCGCTGGTAATCCAGGTTCCTGATTTTGGAGACCGGTTCTGGGTATATCAGGTCTGTAATCAGCGGACGGATGGGTATGCTTCCCTGGGAAAAATGTATGGTACGGAAGCAGGATTTTATTTGTTGGCAGGGCCTAACTGGAAAGGAAAAGTCCCGTCGGGAATTAAAAAAGTATTCAGATCTTCAACAGACTTAGGGGTTGTGATTCCCCGTGTTTTTCAAACTGATGATCCATCGGATAAGAAAGCAATTCAACCCCTTATCCAGCAAATATTAATGTATCCATTAAGTCAGTTCGACGGTAAGATGAAGACAAAAGACTGGACAAAGATTCCCACATTGCCATCTCCTTCAGATGCAGGAAATGAAGAAACAAAATGGGTAAAGCCCGAAACTTTTTTTGATGAATTACCGGTCATCATGAAAGAAGTTCCATCATTACCAGGTGAAGAAGCGATATATGAACAGATCCGATCTGTGTTAAATGCATCTAAAATAATCAAAGAATAAAAGATATTCTGAAACAGGCCGCTATAGAAGCAGATAAAAAATTAATTACGCCTTTATTCCAGTTCTCTAATGTGGGTTATCCGTTAAAATACAACTGGAGCACTCAGGGAAATGGGGCACAGTTTGGTTTAGATTATCTCACGAGAACAGCATGTGCCAAAGCGAATATTTTCGTTAATAAACCTAATGAAACAAAATATTTCTATCAGGATAAAGATATGAAAGGAGATCGTTTAAAAGGGGATCATAAATATACAGTTACTTTTGAAAAAGGAAATGTACCCCCTGCGAAAGGTTTCTGGTCGCTTACACTATACAATGAGTACCACTTCTTTGCTCCGAATTCTATAAACCGGTTTTCTTTAGGAACTAAAAACAAAGACTTAAAATATAATCCTGACGGATCTCTAACATTGTATGTGCAGAATACACCGCCTTCAGACGATAAATTAAGCAACTGGTTACCTGCTCCCAAAGAGGTGTTCTCTTTGTATATAAGATGCTATTGGCCGGAAGACAGAGTGATAAAAGAAATATGGACACCACCTGCAGTTGTTAAAGTGAACTAACGGATCGATTAACTAATAAAATATTTGAGTGCAACAGCATCGTTGGCGGCAGAAATCCTTTAGACTTTTTCAGCGCAAAATAAGTAACTTATACAGGCTTCATTAGAAGCACAGTGCCAGCGTAAACTCTCTTCTTATAATCGAATTTAATTCGAACCCTTTACTGTAAAAAGTAAAGGGTTTTTTTATGCAGATCGGTCTTATTGAGCAAGTGATATTACCGCTGGTAAATAACTATTGCTTACTTCCCTTGATATTGGGAAGCAGCGCAGTGATAATACCCATAAGCGGTAAAAATGCACAGATTTTAAAGACATATTCGATACTGGTATCATCAGCAACTGCTCCCAGAACTGCGGAGCCGATTCCTCCCATTCCGAACATAAAACCAAAAAATAATCCTGCTACCAAACCTATCTTATCAGGCATCAGATCTGTTGCGTAAACAAGAATTGCAGAAAAAGCGGATGCGATGATTAAGCCTATGATCACAGCAAAGACAATAGTCCATACCAATGAGAGGTAAGGAAGACAAAGCGTAAATGGTGCTGCTCCCAGGATAGAAATCCAGATGATCTTTTTACGTCCGTATTTATCGCCCAGCTTCCCTCCCAGGATTGTTCCGACAGCTACGGCAGCGAGAAACATAAATAAATACAGCTGAGAATCTTTAACGGAGATATGAAACTTATCAATCAGGAAAAACGTGAAATAATTCGTCATAGAAGCCAGATAAATGTATTTTGAAAATACCAGCGCCAATAAAATAGTGATAGAAAACAAAACTTTTTTTCTTGATAATTGAATATTCAGCACCAGATCATGATGTTTGATTGTCTTTTTAACGGATAATCTATCAGCGTACCAGTTACCGATTCTCCAGAGGAGAATGATTCCTATAAATGCTGCAATCGCAAATAATCCCACATATCCCTGACCTAACGGAAGAACAATAAGGGCAACCAACAGGGGACCGATGGCACTTCCGGAATTTCCTCCGACCTGGAAGATAGACTGTGCCAGGCCTTTCTGGCCTCCGGAGGCCATCTGCGCGACTCTGGAGGCTTCGGGATGAAAAACGGAAGATCCCATTCCGATCAGCCCTACCGCGATCAGGATTACATAATATTGGTGGGCGGCCGCCAGAATCAATAAGCCAGCCATCGACAATGCCATTCCTATAGCTAAAGACCGCGGATTTGGTTTTTTGTCCGTATAAATTCCGACAAATGGCTGAAGGATAGAAGCCGTAAGCTGAAATACCAGTGTAATAATTCCAATCTGTGCAAACGACAGGCTGAATTCTCCTTTCAGAATAGGATAGAGGGAAGGAATTGTAGACTGAATCAGATCATTCAGAAAATGTGAAAAACTGATCATGAATAAAATGGGATAAACAATTTTTGACGTGTCGATTGTTTTTACCGTGGTATTTTCCATAGAATAATATTTTAATTCATCATATCATCTGATGAGTTTTGTTAAATTTTTAGTTAATAGATTCTGTCAACAATTTGTTGAGCTATGAATTCAGCTTTTTCAGAATCTTTATTGACAATTGAATGATAAAGTTCGGTATGTATTTTTTGAGAAATTTTAAAAGGTTCTGTATCAGTATGAGAGCTTTCAAACGATCTCATGATATGCTTGCTCGCAATGATGAAGATTTCTTTAAGTAGGGTATTACCACAGGCCTCAGCTATAGCTACATGGAAATTAATATCTGCCTCATAGCATTCTGTTATTCTGTTTTCTTCTGCCAGTGTATTCCTGAGATCAAGATACATCTTCATTATTTCCAGATCTTTCTCAGTGCGATGCATAGCGGCTTTGGCAGCGATCTTAGAATCTAAAAGAGATCTCACTTCAAATACCTCTTCAATCTGAGCCTTATCCATTTGCGATTCCAGAGATTCCCGGATATTTTTTGAAACAATAAATGTTCCCACACCCTGTTGAACACTTAAAATCCCCTTAATGGATAAAATTTTTATAGCCTCACGAATACTTGATCTCCCGACACCATACAGCTGCATCAATTCCGGTTCAGTAGGCAGCTTTGTTCCCACCATGAATTGGTCGGTGAGTATACCCTCCGTTAATCTTTCTGCTACCTCCTGCGCTAATGTACGTTTCTGAATCTGCATAATGATAACATCATATCATCTGATGAATAGCAAAGATAAGAATTTTAAAACAAAAAAGAGACTTTAAAAAATAAAGTCTCTTTGTAGCCCGTAGGGGAATCGAACCCCTCTTACCAGAATGAAAATCTGAGGTCCTAACCGATAGACGAACGGGCCATCTACCAAACTGTATTGCTACAGGGTTAGTATTTTGTTTTTATAAGTTTCAACTCTTATCCCAAACACCCGGTTAGCAGTGTTTAAGTTTTGTAGCCCGTAGGGGAATCGAACCCCTCTTACCAGAATGAAAATCTGAGGTCCTAACCGATAGACGAACGGGCCAACTATACTTATTAAGCCAGTTTGTTAACGTGCTTAGTTAATTTACTTTTTAAGTTAGCTGCTTTGTTTTTGTGGATAATATTTTTCTTAGCTAATTTATCCAACAAAGAGATTACTTTTGGCAACTGCTCAGCAGCTGCAGCTTTGTCTTCTTCATTTCTTAATACTTTCAAAGCCGTTCTTGCAGTCTTGTGATAGTATCTGTTACGAACTTTTCTAACTTCGTTTTGTCTGATTCTCTTAAGTGCTGATTTATGATTTGCCATATCGTTCAAATGTGAGTGCAAAAGTATAGACTTTTTTTTTATCTACCAAATTTATTTTTAAAAATTTTTAATTTTCTTCTGATAAATATTTTTTAAGCTTATCTATTGCTTGTTCTATTTTTAAATTTTCTTGTTCCTTATCTATTTTTCTGATTGTGCTTGTCAGCATAATCAATGCATTGTTCCATTCTCCGGTAGTATTGGTGAAGGTAAGTCCGTCAATCGTTACTTCAAAAGCGACCCTTTCTCCCGTCCTGTAAAGTCTGAAACTAATTTTATCATCCCTGCCTGCAATCCCGTCTTCATTGATTTTTAAATCATAACTTTTTGGGTTAGAGTGGATTTTCTTAAAAAGCAATTGTGCTTCTTGAATTTTTAAATCCGGCATGATATCAAATTTGGTAGCCTATAGGAGAATCGAACTCCTGTTGCAAGGATGAAAACCTTGAGTCCTAACCACTAGACGAATAGGCCAAATTTTGAGGTTGCAAAAGTAATGATTAACTTTTTAACTTCAAAATATTTTTTTTAATTATTTATACACTTTCTGAATGATCGTATTCTTAATTCCTTTAGCCTCAATGCCTTTTTGGGCTTTAACGGCATCTTCCAAAGTGTAAAATTTTCCATAGGTATAATAGAAAACTCCGTTTTCCTTGGTTCTTTCCACATCTTTCAGCGTCTGCATAATGAAAGAATTGCCGTTAAGTTTGTCTCCAACATACAGCTCGATGGTATAATACCCGGCACTCAGTTTCTGATTAGGCATAAACCCTACTGCATATGCATTTCTGAATCCGGCGTCCTTCGCAGTTCTGATATTAATATCTCTTACAGAAGCAAGATTGGTCACTCCGTAATAGTATTTGTACTGTCCGTTCTCTTTAATCGGAAGAATGTAATTTAAGCCCTTTAAAGCGGGGTCTCCGTCATTATATTTCGTCGGGGAACTTAATAGTAAAATTCTGAAGTCATTTTTAAGAGCTACTTCCGCTAATTTATCCGGTTCCGGCTTTTTAGTAACTACGGGACCTCCTGATCTTCTGTCGATGGCTTTTTTATAGTCGATAATGGCCTGATAGATACTTTCTGCAATTTCCGTCTGGCCTCTGTCTGAAGCAAGGTAATGACTTTCTTCCGGATGATTGATGAATCCTGCCTCAATTAATACCGACGGCATCGCATTCATACGGAGAACGTGTAGGTTTTTCTGAAAAACACCTCTTGAGAACCTTTTGTCTTTATTTACAAAATTGCCCTCTACTAAACCTCCCAAAAGTAAACTTGATTCAAGATATTTACTCTGCTGAAGCTTCAGTGCAATCAGAGATTCAGGAGAACTTGCATCATATGATCCAAAAATCTGCTTATCTTTTTCGTCAAGAAAGATCACATCATTCTCTCTTTTGGCTACTTCCAGGTTCGTATCATTCTGATCTGGTCCCTGTACATAAGTTTCTGTTCCGTAGGCTGTGTTTCTTACAGCAGAATTACAGTGAATGGATACGAAAAGGTCCGCTTTACTTCTGTTGGCAAGATTGGTACGGTCCGAAAGCGAAGGATATTCATCGATCTTTCGGGTGTAAATAACTTTAAAATCTTTGTTTTTCTCAAGCATAGCGCCCACTTTCAGGGTGATGGCAAGCGTAACGTCTTTTTCGGCAATTCTTCCGATATCTGAATACGTTCTGTTTGCTCCGTGATCACTTCCCCCGTGTCCGGCGTCTAAAACTAATGTAAATTTCTTCTGGGAAAAAATAAAGTTGCTTGAAAGAATTAAGAGAAATGATAAAATTATTTTAAAATTTAGTTTGTGCATCTTACAGTTTTAAAAATTATACTAATTTTGGGCCTTAATTGTATATAATAAATATAATAAAAATTGGACAAAACCGTCTTCAAAAATATATTACAAATTTTAATTATCCTAATTTTTAACAATTTTTTAGCACAAAAAACTCCTGGAAAATTGCCTGAAAATGCGGTTAATGATACTATCCCCAAGAGGGATACCGTTGTAATTAAAAAGGAACCTTTAGAAGATATTCTGCAGACAAAAGCGGATAATATCCGCAGGGATTTCCCGAAAAAAATGATTTATCTGAACAAAAATGCTCAGGTAAAGTATCAGGATATGCAGATTGATGCAGATTATATTTCTATTGACGAACAGAAAAATATGATGTTCGCGCGCGGAAAACAGGATTCTCTGGGTAAGATTATCGAACCGGTAGTAACTACGCAGGCCGGGAAAAAATATGAAACCGATCAGTTCCAGTATAATACCAAAACAAGACAGGCTACTGCCTTCAATGCCCGTACGGAAGAGAGCGAAGGAGTGATTGTGGCTGAAAAGACGAAGAAATACAGCGATTCCGTCTTTGCCATGAGAAATGCCCTGTACACAACGGATGACTATTTCATAAAGAAAAAGGATACCGCGGCCGATTACCATATGTTGGCTTCCAATATCAAATTAATTAAAACGAAAAATAAATCTCAGATCATTACCGGTCCCATCCAGATGTATATTGAGCGGGTTCCGACCCCGCTGATTATGCCCTTTGCCATTTTACCGTTTTCAGATAAAAGATCAGCAGGAATTCTGATCCCGAGTTTTGGAGAACGACAGGATGTAGGGTTCTTTCTAAATGGGATAGGATATTATCAGCCTATCGGAGATCATTTCGATCTTAAGGTGCTTGCCGATATTTATACCAAAGGAAGCTGGAACTTAAGACCTGAAATGAATTATGCGAAGAAATACAGGTACTCCGGGAATTTTTCCGCAGACGTAGGAACGATGGTGCGGGGGATTAAAGGTTTGGATGATTATAATAAAAACAGCACGTACAGAATTGCCTGGAGACATACCCAGGATACAAAAGCAAATCCTTTCCTTAATTTTACGGCGTCTGTGGATATTGTAAGTACAAAGTTTTATAATAATACCTTGAATAATAACTACATTCTGAATCAGAATGTATTGAATACACAACAGAATTCGACGGTTACCATCACAAAAAGATTCCTGAAGCTGCCCATGACGATTACGGGAACAACCTCGTATTCACAGAACTTTGCGACCGGATTGTCGGATCTTCGTTTGCCACAGATGAATATTGCCATCAATCAGTTTTATCTGTTCAGATCCAAAACCGGAGTTAGATCAGGATTACTGGAGAATATTACAGTAAATACGGGAATCAACTTAACCAACTTTGTTCAAACCGATGAAGGCGAGCTTTTCACAAAGGCCATGTGGGATAAGATGCAGACCGGTCTGAAAAATAATATTGCGTTAGGTACAAATACCACGGTGGCGAAATATTTCACTTTCAGTTTGGGAGCCACTATTGATAATGCTTTAACAACAAAAACAGTTGACAAATTTTATAATCCCGTTACCGATAAGGTCGTAACAGAAACCGATAAAGGTATTGCCGGATATTCTACTTTTTCCACTACAGCAAGTCTTCAGACAACCCTCTACGGAATGTTGAAATTTAAAAAAGGCTCAGCGGTGGAAGCCATCAGGCATATGATGACTCCAAGTATCGGATTTACCTATTCTCCTGATTTTGGAGGTGCCGGATTCGGATATTATAAAAATTATTATGATGCCAACGGCGCTTTAACGCCTTATTCTATTTTTGACGGCGGTATTGTGGGAACTCCTACCAGCGGAATGGTCGGAGCCTTAAATTTTAATATCGGAAACAATATTGAAATGAAGGTAAAATCTAAAAGTGATTCTACAGGGGTGAAGAAAGTAAAGATTTTTGAATCCCTGAACCTTTCCGGAAACTACAACTTTGCGGCAAAGGATCATCCATGGTCTATTCTTACCATCAATGGGCAGTCCTCATTTTTTGATAATAAATTAAGTGTCAATACAAGCCTGTCTCTGGATCCCTATAAAACTATTTATATTCCGGGACAGGATGCCGGAATCAGGACGGAGGATTTTGGAAGCTTCAGCATACAGGGGTTTAACGTACAGCTATCTTATCCTTTAAGCAACGAAATTTTCGGTAAAAAGGAGGACTACGCTAAAAAATACGATACCAAAGGGGAAATCAGGAATGAAAATTATTATTTTGATAATGATAATTATGCCCACTTTGATCAGGCATGGACCTTGAATATCAACGCCAACTATGCTTATACAAAAAGTACAGCGTCAAGAACTCCAACAAGACTGGCTTCGATAGGTCTGGACGGAAGTCTTAAGCTTACCCCTTACTGGAATATCAACGGAAGTACCCATTACGATATGGTGACCAAAGAACTGGCATACACCAGGATCGGTTTCTCGAGGGATCAGCGAAGTTTCACCATTAATTTTAACTGGGTTCCTTTCGGACAGTATAAAGTATATGATTTCTTTATCGGGATTAAAGCCAATATCTTAAGCGATGCATTAAAGTATAAAGACAGAAGTTTTACACAACCTAACGCACCTTTCTAATATTGGAGTGAAATTTGCAAATATAAATTTTATATTTGCACCCAAAATAAATTCTAGTGAAATCACGGTAATGAATTTTATGATCGTAAAATCCAGTAGCTGATGATTTCATATGACCCTATAGAAAATAAATATCCATATATGAAACAAATAATCAACACAGTGAACGCTCCTGCAGCAATAGGACCTTATTCTCAGGCAAACATGGCCAACGGAGTATTGTACATCTCCGGCCAGATCCCTGTAGATCCTGTAACCGGTAAGCTGGTAGAAGGAATTGAAAAGGAAACGCATCAGGTAATGAAAAATCTTGAAGCTATTCTTACGGAAGCAGGAATGACTTTTAAAAATGTTGTAAAAGCTACGATCTTTCTTAAAAGTATGGATGATTTTGCCGTGATGAATGATATTTATGCTTCTTATCTTGACGCAGAGAGCTTTCCGGCCCGTGAAACGGTACAGGTTTCCTGTCTGCCTAAAAATGTTGATATCGAAATTTCCATGATCGCACATCAGGATTAATGAATTTTCTTAGAAATACAATTGCGGTTATTGTTGGGCTTGCTATTGCAGGGCTTACTATTACTCTTGGTATAAGAGTGTTTCCGCAATGGGTCACTTTCGAAGCTTTTGCTCCCTTTGAGCATTGGCAAAAATTCCTGTTCAGCATGCAGGATGATGGAGCCTTTTTTGGTTTCCTATTGTTTATTTCCGGTTTGGGAACAACAATCGGAGGGGTGGCGACAGCAATTATTGTGAAGTACGCAAAAGTAGCCTATGCGATCCTTATCGGTTTTATCATGCTTTTTATAGCCATGCTGGATGTGATTGTCTTTCCTTATCATCCGACGTTTTATAAAATTTCTATTTTTCTTACCTTTTTTCCTTTCTCGTGGATCGGCGGTAAGATCGTTGAAGTTATTTATGAACGGAAAAAGAAAAAGAAGATCGCTGATAAGATGAATCATCAGTCGAAATAAAAAAACGCTGCAGAGATCTGCAGCGTTTTTCATTGATATGAAGAAATGTTTAGTTTAATGATTAAGGCATTTTAAATCCTTTGGTATAAATTCTTCCGTACTCGTCCACGAATTTCACCTGCACGTTTCCGGAATACTTTTCAAGTATCTTTTCTACATCCTTTTGCGAATTCACAGGCTTTCCGTTGATTTCTATCACAATGTAGTTATCCACCACCCCGATTTTAGCCATTTCGCTTCCCTCTGATACATTTTTGGCAACAACACCGCTATTCAGTCCGTAGTCGGTTTTAAAACGATCGCTTAACGGTTCAAAATCAGCGCCTATCTTCTCACCTACACTCAGGTCAGCTTTGGTTCTCGTAGAGGTTCCGCCTTTCTGGTCTTTTAAAGTAACGCTTGTCGTATTTTCCTTACCGTTTCTTAGATACGTAACTGCAACCCTATCGCCCGGACGCTTGCTTCCGATAGCGATCGATAAATCGGCAAAATCAGTTACAGGAGTAGCGTCTATCTTAGTGATCACGTCTCCTTTGCTTAGGCCTGCGTCCTGAGCACCGCTGCTGTCACCAAAGCCTGTAATGTAAACTCCGGAACCTGATTTTATATTGGTTTTAAACTGTCTATTATAAGCTGCTATTTGCTGGTCGTCAGAAAGATCAAGAGAAGTTACTCCTAAGAATCCTCTCTGTACAATACCGAATTTCTTAATATCTTCCACAATTTTTCTTGCCAGATTGGCAGGAACAGCAAATCCGTAACCCTGATAATATCCTGTGGTCGACTGAATTGCAGAATTGATACCGATAAGATCACCATTGGTGTTCACAAGTGCTCCTCCGGAGTTCCCTGGATTAATGGCCGCATCGGTCTGGATGAAACTCTCTATAGGATTAGCTGCTTTTCCCTGAGATCCCAAGATCCCGATACCTCTGCCTTTGGCTGAAATGATCCCTGCGGTCACGGTAGAGTTTAACCCCAGCGGGTTTCCTACTGCCAATGCCCATTGTCCCACTTCTATATTGTCTGAGTTGGCAAAATTTAAATAAGGAAGACCTTTCTCTTCGATTTTCAGCAATGAGATGTCTGTATTCGGGTCAGTTCCCACCAGGGTTGCGATATAAGATTTTTTATTGCTTAAAACAACTTCAAGTTTGCTGGCTCCGGCTACAACGTGGTTGTTTGAAATAATGTAACCGTCCGGAGAAATAATTACCCCGGATCCCATACCGGAAGGCATATTATCCGGTGCCTGCTGTTGTTTCGGTCTCTGCTGGTTTCTTCCGCCGCCAAAAGGATCTCCGAAAAAGAAATCAAACAGATCCTGCTCTGAAGCCCGGCCGCCGCCGCCAGCTCTGTTCTGGTAATTTTTAATGGTTACCACAGCGGGAACTGTTGTTTTGGCTGCTTTTACGAAATCATCTCCTACGGCTGCGGAATTCATTCCTGCAAACGAAACATTAGACGATTTTGTAAAATAAGACTGGTCCCCGTTATCAGAGGTATGATCGAAATATTGTAATGCTCCAACGGTAGTAGCTCCTGACATAACGCCTACTACTGCAAAGGGTAATAGTTTTTTTAAAGTACTCTTCATTGTATATCTTCTTTATTTATATTATAATTATCGTTCACGGTAAACAAATTTAATGCTAAATAGGTTTGCAATTAGTATGCAATGTTTCAATTTTAACTAAAATTTAACAGGAATAGCAATAATTCATATATTTTGTCATAATTGTTAAAAAGCCAGTTAACTAAACTTAAAAATTTATTAAAAGGGATGTGACAAAATGTAAGAAATATGTGACAAAAGTATATATCAAAATTATGATCTTCAAAAACTGGATGGGCGTAAGCGCAAGACCGGTAAAGTACTAAGAATTATCTGGTATAAGTATGACATTTTTTCTGATAATATTTGGCATTCACTTAAAGCATTACCGTTGCACGAGGATTTGAAAATTGCCGTCTCTGCTGTGAAAATTACAGAATCCAAAAAGTAGTATAAGATGATTCTTACACACCCTATCGGTCAGATTAAAGGAATTTATTATCTTTGCAGAAATATTTTCTCACTTAAAACGTTTATAGCATGCAACTGTATAACACCTTAAGCGCAGAAGAAAGAGCTCAGCTTATTGATGAAGCCGGTAAAGAACGTCTTACATTATCTTTCTATGCGTATGCCAAAATTGAAGATCCCAAAAAATTTCGCGACGACTTATTTATAGCCTGGAATGCACTGGATGCGTTAGGCCGTATCTATGTGGCTCATGAAGGAATTAATGCTCAGATGAGTGTGCCGGCTGATCAATTCGAAGCATTTCGTAATACGCTGGAAGTTTACGAATTTATGCGGGGCATCCGTTTAAATGTTGCCGTTGAGCAGGATAATCATTCATTTTTGAAACTAACGATAAAAGTAAGACCTAAGATTGTGGCCGATGGTCTGAATGACGAAACTTTTGACGTTACCAATAAAGGAATTCATTTAAAAGCAAAGGAATTCAATACCATGCTCGAAGATCCCAATACCATTGTGGTGGATTTTAGAAATCACTATGAAAGCGAAGTAGGGCATTTTGAAGGGGCCATCACTCCCGATGTGGAAAATTTCAGAGAAAGTCTCCCGATCATCAACGAACAATTACAGGATTTTAAAGAAGATAAAAATCTTTTGATGTACTGTACGGGCGGGATTCGTTGCGAAAAAGCCAGTGCTTATTTTAAACATCAGGGTTTTAAGAATGTTTTCCAGCTGGAAGGCGGAATTATCGAATACACGCGCCAGATCAAAGAGGAAAATATCGAAAGTAAATTTATTGGTAAAAATTTCGTTTTTGATCACCGTCTGGGAGAAAGAATTACGGATGATATTATTTCACAGTGTCACCAGTGTGGCAAACCATGCGATAATCATACAAATTGTGCCAATGATGCCTGTCATTTATTATTCATCCAATGTGACGACTGTAAAGCAGCGATGGAGAATACCTGTTCTCCGGAGTGTCTCGAAACCATTCACTTGCCTTGGGAAGAGCAGGTAGCGTTAAGAAAAGGTTTACAGGTTGGAAATAAAATATTCAGAAAAGGGAAATCCGAAGCTCTGAAATTCAAAAATTCCGGCCACTTATCTACTCAGCCTTTAGCAAAAGCTGCCCCAAAGCCTGAGACGAAAAGTATCCGCCAGAAAATAAAAGTAAAGAAGACTTTGATAGGAAAGGCCGAACATTATTATTCAAAATCAAAAATTGCACAGTTTTTAATTGAAAATAGTGAGCTTTCCGTAGGAGACCAGATACTCATTTCCGGACCGACAACCGGGGAGCAGGAAGTTACCGTTACCGAGATTTATGCTAACGGAGGTCCCTGCACAACAGCGAAAACTGGTGATCAGATCACTTTTGAGCTTCCGTTTAGGGTCCGTTTATCAGACAAATTGTATAAAATGACCACCCCTTCAGAAAACGCGTAATACTTATGCTGAAAGCTGAACTCAGAAAAAAATATATGCAAAAAAGAAAAGCCTTGTCTTCTGATGAGGCTTTCTTGTTATCTGAAAATATTTTTAAAAATTTTGTTGATTATTTCAAACCTTTACCCGGCCAGAGGGTTCATATATTTATTCCGATTGAAAAGTTTAAAGAAGTAAATACCAAAATTTTTATTGATTATTTCCTAAGCAGGAATATCCACATTTTTGTGCCTAAAATTGTAGATGCAAAACTCATCTCTGTGGAGATTTCTGAAAGTACCGCATTCGAAACTAGTCCGTGGGGAATTTCAGAACCTGTCTCTGATACAGATTCCGGAATCCTGAATTTCGATTTTGTGATAACCCCATTACTTTACTGTGACCATAACGGAAACCGGGTAGGGTATGGAAAAGGCTTTTACGATGATTTTTTTGAGACTATTCCGGAGAAGTCAAAAAAAATCGGAGTTAATTATTTTAACCCCGATGAAAATATCGATGATATCCGGGAAAATGATATTCCTTTGGACTATTTGGTAACGCCTGCGCGGACGCTGTCTTTTGGCTTGGGTGTGGAATAAAAGTCCAGGAAATAAAATTTAAACTCTTTCTTAAACTTTATCGGTGCCGATACTAAAATGTATTGTGCATTTCTCTCGAATATTCCCAGAGATTTATTTTTATCGTCAAAATATTCCACACTGAATCTGGCAAAATCGAGGGTGTCCTGCTGGTAAAAGTCCTTATAAACTTCAAGACTGTTTACCTTGGCGGTCTTCACTTTCATACTGTCCATTTCCTGAAACAGCTTCTTAAAGGTCAGGCTGTCCGGCTTGTGAAAATAGCCCTTCATTTGAGAATAGATCACGGTGTCGATCTCAGTATTTCTGTTTCCTGAAAGATAAAGTGTCGATAGATCCAGAAGTTCCTGCACCTTCTGCTTGGTAATAAAGTTAATGACCTGTGCACTGTCCATCTGTACCGCAGGATATGTTTTATTGGTATTGTTGCTGTTCCGTAATTTATCCAGATCACTCGGTTCTGTTTTTTTGTTGTTACAGGCAACAACAGCCAGTATCAGGAGGGTAAAAGCTAGGAAATTATTTATTTTTTTCATCATTGCTGGCAATTTTAAATTTAATGGATACTATTTTTCCCTTGTCTTTTTTCATTTCGATCACGCTGAGATTTTTTAGAGAGGTGGTAGGGGTGGTTACTAAAGTGATGTACTTCTGTTTGTCTAAAGTTTCTATACCGAAAGTTTCATTGTCATACACCTGATAAATGGTGGCGTCGTTACTGATCAGATTCTCAAGCTGTTTTCTTTTCTGCTTTATCAGAGCGATCTGTTCTTCGGGATTACCTCCCTTAACGTCTTTTACAGAGAAATAATTAACAGCCATTTTGTAGTCATCGGGCTTTAATTCCAGTATCTCTTCGTCGGGAGCGTTTTCCAGGCTCCGGTTTACTTCCAGATATTCATAGAACGGGGCACGGATCTTCATTTTCAGGACTTTGTCTTTTGTCGAATAATAAAAACATTCTCCAGGTTTAATCCGGTAGGTAATAGGCGACTCATTTGCTTTGATTACCTGAATTTCCAGAGTATTGATCACAGCAGTTCCTCTGTCTGCATCCCGGAAACAATAGGTATAAGTCTGAGAAAAAATTTCATCTTTAAATCCTAATAATCCCGTGATGACAATAAGGACCGAAGTAACGATAGCCCACGCATTCTTTTTAAAGAAATTTTTCTTCGGTTTCAGCGATTCCGTTTCAGTATCTGGAATTTTTCTATTTATTTGATTATCAGATATTGATTTTTGTAAATCGGTGATTTCCGGGGTTTTTGTTTCTTCTTTTGAAGGAAGAATTTCAGTTTTTGGAAGGTCAGGTGCGGCAGACACGGTCTGTTCCAATTCCTGAATAACTTCCGGAGCTATTTCCTCGTCATCCTGTAAGAGTTCACCCGCAAAGAGATGCTGTTTCTTAAATTCATACCATGAATCGTATCCCGCATAAATACTCAGAAGATTGAGCATGTCAATCCTTGGTAATTTTGTTACCGGTGAGTTTTTAAAGTAAGTATAGAAGGATTTTTCGCTGATATTCCCTTTGGCTTTTTTACGGAGATCTTCCTGAAAGTATATGATATCGATACCCTTCCATTTCGAAATATCATCATAGGAAGGGGAATATTCTTTTAAATATTGAGCCTGAACTTCTTTTTTCAGCTGCTCAAAATGCAATAGATCTAAATCTGTCAATTTTTAAAATATAATTAAATTGTTGATTTTCAGTATGGTTCTTTTGTAAAACAATTTTACAAAGGTATTACAATTATTTTTCCAAAACAAATTTTCTATCTGCTCTACCTTTGTCTTGTTCAAATAACGGAACAGAATAAAATTTTATAAAACAATATTAACAAAATTAAATTTAATTTATTATGAAAAAGTCATTATTCGTAGCTGCTATCGCTGCAATCTCTCTAGTTGCTTGTAAAAAAGGAGAAACTACTACTACTGAAGGTAACGCTGATTCTTCTGCTGCTGTTGCTACTGATTCTGCTGCTACTGTAGTTGATTCTGCTGCTAAAGTTGTTGATTCTGCTGCTACTACTGCTGTAGATGCTACTAAAGATGCTGCTGCTGCTACTACTGCTGCTGGTGCTGATGCTGCTAAAGGAGCTGCTGCTGGTGCTGCTGACGCTGCTAAAGGTGCTGCTGATGCTGCTAAAGGTGCTGCTGACGCTGCTGCAGATGCTGCTAAGAAATAATTTTAGCTTACGCTTAAAAATAAAAAGAACCGTTTCACCCTGTGAGACGGTTTTTTTTGTGCTTTAAAAGTATCTGGATCTGTTTAGGATCGAGAATTATTGTTTCTTTTGCCGTAAGGCCTCATAGCAGGTAATGGCAACGGCATTGCTTAAATTCAGGGAGTCAATACTTCCGGACATGGGAATAAGCGTGTTTTTTCCTTTACCAGCCCAGAAATTACTTAATCCCGAATGTTCGGTTCCGAATAATACCGCAGATCTTCTGGTAAAATCTCTTTTAAAGAGATCTTCTGAGCTGACATCCATGATGGTCGTGTAAATACTGAAGTTATTTTTCTGTAAAAAATCCAGAGTCTGATGATTTTCGGCCTGAAAAACCTGCATTCCGAACAGGCAGCCTACACTGGAACGGATGACGTTGGGATTATAGAAGTCTGTTTTGCCATCGGAAACAATCAGGGCATCAATTCCGAAAGCTTCACAGCTTCTTAAAATAGCGCCCAGATTTCCCGGCTTTTCCACACCCTCCACAACAATGACCGTTGAGTTTTCCTTTGGCTTAAAGGTACTGAGGTTTGATTCCCTGGTTTTGTAAACCCCGATAATCCCTTCGGAAGTTCCCCTGTATGCTATTTTTTCATAAACCTTATCACTTACATAATGTACCTTTACGGTCGGGAGTTCGCCTTTAAATATACTTTCGCAAATATAAAATTCTACGGGTTCAAAATGATAAGCCCGGGCTCTTTCGTTTTCTTGCTGTCCTTCCACAGCGAAAACGCCGGATTTTTTTCTGAATCGGTTGTCCGAAAGGAGTTTGGTGATGTTTTTTATCTTGTCGTTCTGAAAACTTTCTATTAACATTCCGCAAAATTATGGAAAATTCAACTTTAATATATAAAAAAATGCAGCATCACTATGAAACTGCAGTTTTTTAATTTTTCCAATGATTATTCTTCCGGAACGTCCGGTAAAATATGGGCGTTATCAATGAGGCTTTGCGGGAGCTCTTTTTTGTTCTTTATTCCCAGTGATTTTAATTTCTGAGTCTGGGTAATCAGGTTGTCGTTCCCTGTAGAAAGTTGCTTATAAGCATCATGGTAGACATTTTTTGCCTGATCAAGATTTTTACCTACTTTTTCAAGATTCTCTATGAACCCTACGAATTTATCGTAAAGTTTTGCGCCTCTTTCCGCGATCTCCATAGAATTTCTGTTTTGGTATTCACGCTTCCACAGGTCGGCAATCAGTTTCAGAGAAGTGATCAGATTGCTGGGATTCAGTAAGAGGATTCTCCTGTCGTAAGCATAGTTCCAAAGGTTTTGGTCGGCTTGCATTGCTGCAATATAAGCCGGTTCGCTTGGGATGAACATCATGACGAAATCCAATGATTTTCCATAATCATCATATGCTTTCTGGCTCAGCTGAGAAATATGGTTTTTTATGGAAGACAGATGTTGGTTTAGCTTCATCCGGTAGACATCCTGGTCTGTTTCATCCACCAATTCTGTAAAGGCCGTCAGAGAAACTTTGGAATCTATAATTACGTTTCTTTCGTCTGGATATTTTATAACCGCATCGGGACGCATTTTTTTTCCTGAAAATTCCGAAAACAGCGCATTGTTATCCTCATCACGCAGTTCATGCTCGAGGAAATACTCTCTTCCCTTTACCAGACCTGATTTTTCAAGAATGCTTTCAAGGATCATCTCGCCCCAGTTTCCCTGGGTTTTGCTTTCTCCTTTCAGGGCCCGGGTCAGCTTTTTAGCATCTTCGGAAATCTGCTGGTTCAGCGCTGCCAGTTCTTTTACTTTTTCTGCGAGGGAAAAGCGTTCTTTGTTTTCCTTTTCGTAGGCTTCGTTTACCTTATTTTTCAAATCTGTAATTCTTTCCTGAAAAGGTTCTAAGATAGTCTTTAAATTATTCTGATTCAAAGTCGTGAATTTTTCGGTCTTTTCTTCAAGAATTTTATTGGCTAAGTTTTCAAACTGAAGTTTCGATTCTTCCTGCATTTTTGTGATCTCTGTTTTCTGCATCTCAAGAGACTGCTGTAAGCTCTCATTCATTGCAGACAGCTCTGCATTTTTGGCATATACCGTCTGTTTTTCCGTCTGCAGGAGTTCGATCTGGTTTTCCTGTTTTACCAGGAGGAGTTTCTGCTCCGAAAATTGCGACTGCAAAGAGGCATTCTCTGCGGATATTCTGGAAAACTCATTTTTAAGGTCATTAAAAAGATCAGATTGCAGCTCCCTGGCTTCTTTTTCCTGGTAAGCGGCCTGAACCAATTCTTGAATTTTCAGATTCAAATTTTCTAAATCGGCCTGCTTTCTTATGTGTACAGTATTCAGTTCATCATAAGAGCTCCTGGAAACCATTGATGATCTGAATGCGAAATAGGATATCAGTGCTCCGATAATACATCCTAAAATTAAATATGTCATCTCCATATTTCAAAATTACAAAAACAACGGGTGATTTCTTTTATGGGAAACCGTAGTTTTTTTGCGTCATCAGATTTTTTCAGTATTCCGTGTCAGGATTATGGGTTTTAAGTGAGATCTGATCTTTGATTTTAGATGATTTTTGATGAATTTCCCGGTTCTGTACAGGTATAATTTAATTGTGGGAGCCGTAACTGTAATGTCGGCTCATCTTTTAAAATTGTTTTTGACTCATATTATTAAAAAAGTGAGCCATTGGACTCACTGTAATTGCTGCTTTGCTGCCGGTTTATGGGATGGCAACCGGTCCCGGATCTATCGGTCCGATGGGTCCTGTGGGCTGGCAGAATCCTGTGGCGATCATGCAGGTGCCTCCCATGCACATATAGCCGGTCATAGTCGTAGTGCCGTCCGGGCATTGAATCAGCGCTTCACCGTAGCGACCGCATTCTCTGTCTGAATAACAGTCCAGGGCAGGGTACAAAGTTCCCCCGAATACCTCTTTCAGTTCTTCTCTTGAAAGCCTTGATACGTTCATTTTTTTCATGGAATTAATTTTTTTGGTGTTAAATTGTATGTGATTGACAATGAATGTCTAAGGTAATAAAAAAATCATTATGAAGGTGCATAATGATTTTGTTTTAAATTTTCCGATCCGGTGATCCGGATGTTGTATCATTTAAGAGTTTCCCGGATTTATTTCTGGTTCTCTTTAAGTCTTTTTATTTCTTCTTCCAGCATGGCAATGTACTTCTGGAGATTATCGATCACGGAGTTAGGTATGTTGTAACTGTTATTAGTGTCCCGCATGCTGCTATAGATTTCCGAATTATCTCCGGTAACATTATTTTCGTTGTTTATAATAATGGTTGCCTCTTCTTCCTCATAAATATCTTCCAACGGAACTTCCAGGAATTTTGCAATCTTGTTCCATTCTTCATGAATGATTTTTACACTGCCGCCCTCTTTCCTGCTGTAGTTGGAAACATCCGTCGCAATAATGTCGGCAATTTGTTGTTGGGTAAAGCCTTTCTGCTTTCTTACCCTGCGTAATTTTTCTTTTTCCATAATAGGTATTTTTTACAAAATTGGGAAATTTAATTTTATTATGGAGAATTTCCGGAAGTTTTTTTATAGCGGGATCTGCTTTTGCGCATCGTTCTTATTGTCTTTAAGTTTAATTATCATCCTAATGATTGTAAGCAGATAGTAAAAGGAAAAAATATAAAACATTTAAAACCGTTGCTATAAAAGTAGCGATGAATACCGCTAAATTATCTCTCGTTTTGTCCGTTAAAAATTTAATGATAAGATAATTGATAATATAAGCCGGAACAAGCAAAAAGAATTGAAATACAATCAGGGAATTGACCAGGAGAATCAGGGAAAGCATGATGATTGTGCTTGCCAATGAAGCAATCAGGCTTCCTGTGAGACTTCTTATGATCGTTTCTGCGTCCACTTTTAAGTTTTCAGTTACAAAATGCATATCCGCATATTTTTCTTCTACAAGACTATCTATCTCTTTAGTAGGTAAAATTTCAGAATGTAATAATGCAGCAACTTCCTGTTTTGAAGACTTATTCAAATAATGCCGGTGGATTTCTCTGATGATCCTGTTGCGCTCATCCAATACTGATTTCTGATGATCGATTTTTCTGATAAAATCATCCAGTGATCCTCTTTTCGAGATTTCTTCCAGAAGCTCATGGCTGGGCTTACCCTGATAATCCATTTGGTTTCTGTACGATTCGATCAAATCATCTTCAGAAAATTTACTGTAAAAACTCATGGGGTGGTGGTTCTTTTGAGATTTTTTTATATACTTTAAGCCGCGAGTGATGTCGTGGGTCTTTACCTTAACAATAATGATAACCGGATCCTCCGGGATGGCACCGGAGAATCTGTTATATTGACGTTTATGTCTTTTAAGTTAAAATAACCTTTACTTTATAACGGTGATATCTTCAAGAGATAAGGACATTCTAAGCCTTCATACAGGAATATGAGATCAGAAGTCTAATCTTTTATTCTCAGAAATTCTTTTGCCAGTTCTATCATTTTAGGATCTCCGGTATATTTTCCGTGTTCATCTGAAAGTTTTACGGTTGGGATCCATTCTCCGTTAGGAGCCTGTACGCCGATTAATTTCATCACGATATTCATGGGTTTTAAACCGACGTCGTTGGTAAGGTTGGTGCCGATTCCGAAAGATATTCCTATTTTTCCGCTGCAGTAGTTGGTAATTTCTTCTACTTTTTCCAGATTTAAACCATCAGAGAAAATAATGTATTTGAATAATGGGTTGATTCCGTTGTTCTGATAATGGGCAATGGTCTTGTCTGCGAACTCCAGGGGATCGCCGCTGTCGTGACGTACCCCGTCAAACAGTTTCGCAAATTTCTTGTCAAACTGCTGGAAAAATACATCGGTCGTATAGGTGTCGGAAAGGGCTACTCCGAGATCACCTCTGTACACATCTACCCAATGTTCCAGGGCTAATTCATTAGCCATTTTGAAGCCGTATTCTGCTGCATGGAACATAAACCATTCATGGGCGTGGGTTCCGATAGGTTTTACCCCGTACTTCATGGCAAAATGTACATTCGAACTGCCGATAAAGGTTGATTCATTCTTTTGGGTCAAAGCTTCCATGACCAGGTTCTGGACTTTATGAGAGTGTCTTCTCCTCGTTCCAAATTCTGCAAAATTAACGCCTAACTTTGCTAAAGCATCTGCTTTTTCAATGGTTTTGCTCATGACCACCTCGTTAGAATCCCTCTCCATATGATTCATTTCGTAATGAAGCTCACTGATTAAGGCTAACAATGGCACTTCCCAAAGGATCGTCCTGTACCAGAGCCCTTCAACCACGACACTCAGTTCCGTTCCTTCCTGATGAATCTTTACTTCCGAAGGGTCATAATGGTAGCCTTCCAGAAAGTCCAGATAGGGAAGATCGATATAGGGGCAGGTTCTGGCCATAAATTTTTTTTCATCCTTGGTCAGTTTCAATTCGGCCATTTTGTTGACGGCTTCCCGTAATGCTACATCAAAACCTTCCGGAAACTGATGTTTTCCCCTGTTGATAAATTCGTATTTTACCACAGAGCCCGGAAATAATTTTACCACGGCATTCTGCATGGTTATTTTGTAGAAATCGTTATCCAGTATAGAATTTAATCTGACGTTGTGCATAATTGTGTAATTTATACGCAAATATAATCATTAAAAATAAAATCACCTAAATGTAAGGTGACTTTTTGAATATTTTGCGGATCTTTTATTTTCCAAGATAAGAATTGTACATCCAGACTTCTTTTTCCTGTTCGGTGATATAATCGCTCATCTGGGAGTTGGTTCCTTCATCTCCGGCTTCAGCGGTAATGTCCAAAAGTTCTCTCTGCAGATCGATCACTACTTTGAATGCGTTTAGAATAATCTCGACACTTCTGTTTCCATCAGATACTTCTTTGCTTTCCTGGATTGTGGAAACTTTTAAATAGTCCGAATAGTTGTGTGCAGGCGTGGCTCCCAAGGTGAGAATTCTTTCTGCAATTTCGTCGATCTTTAATACTAAACTGTTGTACAGTTCTTCGAACTTAGGGTGAAGCGTAAAAAACTGATCTCCTTTGATATTCCAGTGGGAACCTCTAGTGTTCTGGTAAAATACGGAGTAGTTAGCTAACAGAACATTTAATTTGTCTGCAATTTCTTTGCATTTGTCTTCCTGTAAGCCAATTATGTTGGAATTTTTCATAATTTATTTATTTTAGACGTAAATGTACGAAATATCGTGCCGAAATTCTGATAATTTAATAGATGATAACTATAGTAGAATTTTTTAAAATAATATTTAATCTTTTGCAGATTGTACTGATTGCAAATATTTTACATTAGTAATTATAAATGATCTCTGGTAAAAAATCGGCGCAATCTGCTAAATCAGCGTGAGGAAAGTATCGGCATGAATGTTTTCTGACTATTTAGTTTCTCGTCGATTGTGCAGTGTGCTCAGATATTAAATGTAATCAATTATAAAAGCTCCTTCTGTATGAAAATCTGCGTCATCTCCTGGATCGGCGTGAAAAAGGTAGCATTTTTTTAATCTCTCGCTGATTTTGCAGATAACGCAGATTGTAAATTGGGTTATTTGTAAAAGCCTCCTGTATAATCTGCGTAATCTGCGTGATCTGTGCGAAAGAAATTACTTTCTTATTCATCTCCTGCCAATTATGTATTGATTAAATATCTCCCTGATTTAATGTAAATAATATGCCTGTTAAAAAATCTTTCCTTATTATTGCCGCGATATGAAAAGTTTATTAATTACCTGTGGTTTGTTTTTCGGGATCTGCATCCTATATATAATAATGATGCTAACGAAAACTGACTTCTTTTTTACGTATACCCTGGACGATGCTTATATTCATCTGGCTTTAGCAAAAAATTTTGCGTTACATAAGATCTGGGGAATGACACCTTATGCTTTTTCGTCTTCTTCATCTTCGCCACTGTTTACTTTTATATTAAGTATACTGATCTTTATTTTTGGGAACAATGAGCTGATTCCTTTGGTCTTTAATCTCACAATGGCTTTTTTTGCGATTTGTTTTCTCAATCAATATTATGCCCGGTATTTTGAGAATGAGCATCATGTTATTATTGCCAATCTATTCACCCTGTTTTTTGCGGTGGCCCATCTGCAGGTCATGGCAGGAATGGAGCATGTATTACAGCTGGCCGTTATCATTGTTAATATTTATTTCTTTCAGAACTGGATCTGTTCAGATTTTAAAAATTCGGAATCTTCTTACTGGTTTTATTTTACCCTTGCATTATCGGGTTTGATACGGTTTGAAAGTATGTTTTATTTTGTATCGCTGGCCTTTGTCTTCTGCTGTATCAGAAAATTTAAATATGCTTTCTTTACCTTATTTTGGGGATTTCTGCCGATTCTGGTATTCGGGTATTTTAATGAGCAGCATTCGGGTTATTTTTTTCCGAACTCAGTGGTTGTCAAAGGGACATCATTCGATCTGGCGGGACATTATTTTTCTCAGATAAAATTCCTGATTGTTGATAAAGTGCTTTTCAATGTCACCTTTTACAAGGTAGGGCTTTTCCCTCTTCTTATGGCTGCTATTTTCATGTATAAGGACTACCGTAAAAAATATAGTTTCCATCGTCTAGTCGTCAATAATTTTCTGCTTACCGTATGGTGTCTTACATTGGTTCTCCATGCCTGTTTTGGGAATTTCCGCGGTTTTTTCCGTTATGAAGCTTATATACTGGTCGCATTTTCAATGGTTTTAATTCCCAGGTTAAAAGGTTTCTTCGTAAATCCTTTACCTGCGTTTAAAAAAAATAAGGTTTTTGCTGTTTTGGTTCTCTGTAATATCTTTCTGATGGTTTATAAATCGGGATATGCCCACTTGATGATGATCAACGGGAGTCGCAATATATATGAACAGCAGGTGCAGTCGGCCAGATTTTTAAAGAAATATTATAATACCTCGAAAGTGGTGGCTAATGATATCGGGGCCATCTGCTATTTTTCGGATATTCATCTATTCGATATTGCAGGACTGGGTTCTAAGGAAATGATTCCGTTTAATGAAAAAGGAAAGATTTTTGATCAACAATTTGAAAATTTCCTGACCCAGTATACTGTTGATCATCAATATGACCTGGCCATTGTTTATGAAGAGTGGTTGGGTGGTCACATTCCGGAAAACTGGAAAAAAGTGGCTGTTCTGCAAATTAATAACAATACGAATGCGGCCCTGGACCATGTCACGATTTATGCTATAGACCATATGATTTATGATCAGCTTAAAGAGAATGTAAAAAACTTTAAGTGGAATAAGCATATTAAGGTAAATATTATTCAATAGGAGTGGAAGTCATGGCGTTAAGTATCCATTAAATAAACCTGGGAAAAATTATTATTTCTTTATAACTGCTTGTGGATTAAAAAAATATTAGTATTTTTGCACCCTAAAATAAAAAGCAATTAAATGCCTACTATTCAACAATTAGTAAGAAAAGGAAGAGCCACGCTTGCCAAGAAGAGCAAATCGGCTGCCCTTGATTCTTGTCCACAAAGACGTGGTGTATGTACGAGAGTATATACTACTACACCGAAGAAACCTAACTCTGCCCTTAGAAAAGTGGCAAGGGTAAGACTTTCTAACGGTAAAGAAGTGAATGCCTATATCCCGGGCGAAGGACATAATCTTCAGGAGCACTCGATAGTATTGGTTAGAGGCGGAAGGGTGAAAGACCTACCGGGAGTACGTTACCACATCGTAAGAGGTGCTTTGGACACCGCTGGTGTAAATGGAAGAACTCAGAGAAGATCTAAGTACGGAGCTAAGAGACCTAAACCAGGACAAGCTGCTGCAGCTCCTGCAAAAGGAAAGAAAAAATAATCATTAAATAAGGTACAGAAGCAATGAGAAAGACAAAAGCGAAAAAAAGACCGTTGTTACCAGATCCGAAGTTTAATGATCAATTGGTAACAAGATTTGTAAACAATTTAATGCTTGACGGTAAAAAGTCAATTGCATTCAAAATTTTCTATGATGCATTGGAAATCGTAGAAACTAAAAAAGGAGACAGCGAAAAAACAGCCCTTGAAATCTGGAAAGATGCACTTACTAATGTAATGCCTCACGTAGAAGTACGTTCCAGAAGAGTAGGTGGAGCTAACTTCCAGATTCCTATGCCGATCAGAGCAGACAGAAAGATTTCTATGGCCATGAAATGGTTAATCCTTTACTCTAAAAAGAGAAACGATAAATCTATGGCTTTGAAATTGGCTAACGAGGTAGTAGCTGCTTCAAGAGAAGAAGGTGCTGCTTATAAGAAAAAGAGTGATACTCACAAAATGGCGGAAGCGAACAAAGCTTTCTCACACTTTAAATTCTAATCTGAAATGGGTAGAGATCTTAAATTTACAAGAAATATTGGTATTGCTGCGCATATTGATGCCGGTAAGACAACCACTACAGAAAGAATTTTATTTTATACAGGGGTAAACCACAAAATTGGAGAAGTTCACGATGGTGCTTCTACAATGGACTGGATGGAGCAGGAAGCAGAAAGAGGGATTACGATTACTTCTGCTGCAACTACTTGTTCTTGGAACTTTCCTACAGATCAGGGAAAACCTGTAGCTGATACTAAGCCTTACCACTTCAACATCATCGATACCCCGGGACACGTTGACTTCACCGTAGAAGTAAACAGATCTTTAAGAGTATTGGATGGATTGGTATTCTTATTCTCTGCCGTAGATGGAGTGGAGCCTCAGTCTGAAACAAACTGGAGACTTGCTGACAACTACAAAGTTGCTAGAATGGGATTCGTAAACAAAATGGACAGACAGGGTGCTGACTTCCTTAACGTGGTAAAACAGGTTAAAGAAATGTTAGGATCTAATGCCGTTCCAATCGTTTTACCAATCGGTGCTGAAGAAGATTTCAAAGGTGTAGTAGACTTAATTAAAAACAGAGCGATCATCTGGGATGAAGCAGGACAGGGAGCGACTTTCGAAGTTGTGCCTATTCCTGAAGACATGAAGGCTGAAGTTCTTGAATACAGAGAAAAATTAGTAGAAGCTGTAGCTGACTACGATGAGACTTTGATGGAGAAATTCTTCGAAGATCCGGATTCAATCTCTGAAGACGAAATCAACGAAGCTTTAAGAAAAGCGACGATCGATTTATCTATTATCCCAATGACTTGTGGTTCTTCATTCAAAAATAAAGGAGTACAGTTTATGTTGGATGCAGTATGTAAATACCTTCCTTCTCCATTGGATAAAGATGACATCAAAGGTACTGACCCTAGAACTGACGCTGAAATTACAAGAAAACCGGACGTAAACGAGCCGTTCTCGGCTTTAGCATTTAAGATTGCTACCGATCCTTTCGTAGGAAGATTGGCATTCTTCAGAGCATATTCTGGAAGATTAGACGCGGGATCTTATATCCTGAACACCCGTTCAGGAGATAAAGAAAGAATCTCAAGAATCTACCAGATGCACGCGAACAAGCAAAACCCGGTAGAATATATTGAAGCTGGTGATATTGGTGCTGCAGTAGGATTCAAATCTATCAAAACCGGTGATACGATGTGTGACGAGAAAAACCCGATCGTTCTTGAATCGATGGTTTTCCCTGATCCGGTAATCGGTATCGCTGTGGAGCCTAAAACTAAAGCTGACCAGGATAAAATGGGTAACGCATTAGCTAAATTGGCTGAAGAAGATCCTACATTTACGGTAAGAACGGACGAGGCTTCAGGACAAACGATTATCTCTGGTATGGGTGAGCTTCACTTAGATATCATTGTTGACCGTATGAAGAGAGAATTCAAGGTTGAAGTAAACCAGGGACAACCTCAGGTAGAATACAAAGAAAACTTAACCAAAGTTGCTCAGCACAGAGAAGTTTACAAAAAACAATCTGGTGGTAAAGGTAAATTTGCGGATATCGTATTTGAACTTGGACCTGCTGAAGAAGGTAAAATCGGTTTGGAATTCATCAATGAGATCAAAGGGGGTAACGTTCCTAGAGAATTTGTTCCTGCTATTGAAAAAGGCTTTAAAGCTGCAATGAAAAACGGTCCTTTGGCTGGTTTCGAAGTTGAAGGTATTAAAGTAGTTCTTAAAGACGGATCTTTCCACGCAGTGGATTCTGATGCACTTTCTTTCGAATTAGCTGCTAAACTTGGTTTCAAGGAAGCCGGTAAAGCTGCTAAACCGGTAATCATGGAGCCTATTATGAAACTGGAAGTTGTAACTCCGGAAGAATATATGGGTAACATCATCGGTGACCTTAACAAGAGAAGAGGTACTATCAGCGGTCAGGAAGAGAAAAACGGAGCTGTTGTTATCAAAGGTTCTGTTCCACTTTCTGAAATGTTTGGATATGTAACAACTCTAAGAACACTTTCATCAGGAAGAGCGACTTCTTCTATGGAATTAGAGAAATATTTACCAACTCCACAAAACGTTGCTGAAGATATCATTGCTAAAGCAAAAGGTTAATTTTTAAATTAAAGAAATGTCACAAAGAATCAGAATAAAACTAAAATCTTACGATTATAACTTGGTAGACAAGTCTGCTGAGAAGATCGTAAAAACGGTAAAGGCTACCGGTGCTGTTGTAAACGGACCGATTCCATTGCCAACGAATAAGAGAATCTTCACGGTGTTGAGATCTCCGCACGTAAACAAGAAGGCAAGAGAGCAGTTCCAGTTATCAGCTCACAAGAGATTGATGGATATCTACTCTTCTTCTTCTAAAACTGTTGATGCTCTAATGAAATTAGAACTTCCTTCAGGAGTAGACGTTGAAATTAAAGTGTGATAACTTGCATACTTTGCAATGATTATAATAAATCCGTTCCTTTTTTGGGACGGATTTTTATTTTGTCCTGAATCTTCATTACTTTCCGGTAATTTAAATTTTTATTCAGCAAATATCAGCTATCAATGTATCTTTGTCAAAAATAATACCGTGAAAAGAATCATAATACTGATGTTATTGATGAGTTTGAATATACAGGCGCAGACTCAGAGATTTATTTATGAGATGCAGTTCAGAATGGACAGCCTTAAAGAAAACTATGAAAAGATCAGCTTTGCATTGGATGTGAATCCGAAAGATGTCAAATTCTATGAGTTCAGCTATCTCAAGGCAGATTCTATCAATAAAAGCCGCGGAAATTATGAAAAAAACTAATATGGAAGTTGGTTTCCATCCTTATTGCGGGACAGGAACTCATTTAAAAACCAAAATTATGAACTCATCGGTCATGATATGTTTTCGTTTCCTTCAGAAGATCATATCAACTGGACGCTGACAAATGATACAAGGAAATTTGGGGAATATACATTACAGAAGGCGATGGCAAATTTCGGAGGGAGAAGCTGGACAGCCTGGTTTACCAAAGAAATCAGTATTTCTGAAGGACCGTATAAATTCCATGGACTTCCGGGACTTATTTTCCAATTGGAAGACTCAAGATCTCAGTATATTTTTACTTTGATTAAAAATAGAAATCTAGCTGAAACTTACAGTACAACCGGATTTATAGAAACCTACTACGGAAGAAAACCCTTAGAGATTTCTGAAAAAACCAGAGTCAGAAAAAAACTGGAATTTTATAATGATCCGTTACACGATATGCGAAATAGTTACAAAGATAATATGCGGGGCGAAATGTTTGTCATGGGAACCAAAATCACCAGCATGGAACAGTTTAATGAGCTCAGTAAAAAGCTTCAGGAGATGATTCGTAAAACAAACAATCCGATTGAACTGGATAAGGCGATGACCTATTAAATCCTAAAGCATTGATATAAATGCAGATCTGCTGTTTCGGCGAAGTTTTTGATGCTTTTACGGTACTAAAATTAATGAAATGGCAGAAAAGAATCAGGATATTTTTGAGAGGTTTTCTAATTGGGCAACTAAATTCACAGGAAGCTCCTACGCATTTATCGGAGCAACACTTATAGTTTTGGTCTGGGCAATCTCAGGACCGATTTTCAAATATTCGGAAACATGGCAGCTGGTTATCAATACAGGGACGACCATTATTACCTTTTTAATGGTTTTTCTCATTCAGAAAGCACAGAATAAGGACTCGAAGGCGATCCAGATAAAACTGAACGAACTTCTCGCCGCCAACGAAAAAGCCAGCAACAGAATCGTAGATATCGAAGACCTTACCGAAAAAGAACTTGACGACCTTCACTGTTATTATGAAAAGCTGTCAGATTTTGCTGAAGAGGACGAGGACATACATACTTCACATTCTATAGATGCCGCCAAAAGAAATCAGGATTATAAGCATGAGTTTTTTAAACTGAAACATGAGGAATGGCTGCGAAAGCAGCAGAAAAGATAATTCACCAATATTTTATAATTCATTATCTTAACGTATTAAAGTTAAAATAATAAATAGATATCAGGTATTTAATTGTTAAAAAGACAAATTTTCATGTATTATAATTAAAATATTATTTCAAAAGATTACTTTTGCTTGCCTAAAATTTTAGTTTACATGAAAAGACAATTATTTTGTTTAATACTGGTAGCAACAGCGGCTATGGCTAATGCCCAGTGGACTAAAAGCGTTCCCACACGCGAAGTAGTCAAAAAAAGTGATAACGCCGTGTATTACAAACTTGATATTAATAAAATCAGAACCCAATTGCTTACTGCTCCCGAAATTGGGAAAGGAACCGGAAGTGCTACTATCAGTATCCCCACATTAGAAGGAAAAATTGAAAGATTTGCGGTTAATAGCTTTCCGGTAATCGATCAGGAGCTAGCGGGTCAATATCAGTTAGGATCATATGTAGGCGTTGGAATTGATGATCCGACAAGATATATCAGATTCAGTATTGCTCCCAATGATTTTCAGTCGATGATCATTACCAATGGGAAGTATGAATTTATAGAGCCTGCAACAACGGATAAATCATTTTATTCTATCCACGGAAAATCAGGTAAAAACGGTCATGCATTCACCTGTAGTACTAAGGAAAGTGCACAGTCGGTAGCCAATATGCAGAAAATGATGGCTTCTGGAGCTGCCGCAAAATCCGGAGATAAAAAATACCATACCTTACGGTTAGCTATGTCGGTTACGGGAGAATATACTTCTTTTTTTGGGGGAGCTGCCCAGGCTCTGGCCCAGGTAAATGCAACCCTGACCAGAGTAAATGGTGTATTTGAGCAGGAATTTAATTTACATTTAAATATGGTAAGTGCCCCGAATCTTATCTTTACAAGTTCTACTACTGATCCGTACAGCAATGCCAGCCAGATGTGTAAGTGGAATAATGAACTGATGAATGTTCTTCACGGTGGAAATTATGGGATAAATGACGCAGCATTCGATATCGGTCACCTCTTCGGAGCTAGTGGCGGAGGCGGAAATGCAGGATGCATCGGATGTATCGGAAGCAATGATGTTTCTACGACTTCATATTCTGCAGCCAACGGTGGATGCGGGTATGCTTATATAGCTCCGGATAATTATAAAGGGAGTGGTATAACTTCTCCGGCAGACGCTGTACCCATGGGAGATACTTTTGATATAGACTACGTAGCCCACGAAATAGGTCATCAGCTAGGAGACTCGCATACTTATAGTTTTTATGAGCAGTTTATGAATACGGAAGTAGAACCCGGTTCAGGATCTACCATTATGGGATATGCTGGTATAACCGGCAGTACGACAGATCTGCAAAGTAATTCAGATCCTTATTTCCACAGTGTAAGTATCGATCAGGTACAGGCCAATCTGGCTGCTGTGACGGCAGATGTGGAAACACCTATTATAAACAATCCGCCGGTTATAACTGCGATGAATACCGTTTATACTATTCCCAAGTCTACACCCTTTGTATTAACGGCTAATGCAACGGATCCGGATGGGGATGCGCTGACCTATTGCTGGGAACAGATCAATCCAAGTATATTAGATAACGGAGTAACGAAGTCTAATATCGGAAATACTACTTCAGGAGCTAGTTTCAGATCCTGGTCTCCGACATCAAGTCCGACACGATATTTCCCGAAACAGGCTACCGTTCTTAGCGGTGCTGTAAAAAATACAGCCGACTTTGAAGCTGCTTCTACAGTGGCCAGAACCACGAATTTCCGGGTAACGGTAAGAGATAACAGAGCTGCAGGACAGGCCCAGACAGCATATGCCACACAGACGGTTGTGGTAGGTTCGGCAAGTGCATTTACTGTTAATACACCATCATTAACGCCCAATTCAAATTCTACAATTACCTGGAATGTTTCGGGAACAACAGCAGCACCTTATAATGCAGTCAACGTAAAAATTGAGTATACTGAGGATAATGGATCCACATGGAATACCTTAGCCGCTTCCGTTCCGAACAGCGGTTCTGCAAGCATCTTTATTCCTGCTTCATTAGCCAATAAAACGGTTTACATCAGGGTTTCTGCGATCGGAAATATATTCTATGCTGTAAAGCAGGCAACGGTAGGAAATTTGGCTGTATCAGAGGTAGGAAATATCAAAACAGTTCAGATCTATCCGAATCCGGCAGACGACGTGTTGAATATTAAAAATGTTTCTTCAAAAGCGGTGTACGAAATTTACAACGCGGCTGGCCAATTAACTATTAAAGGTACGGTAGGTGACGGTAAAATTGTAGTAAGAGATCTCGTAAAGGGTATTTATTTTATTACAGTAGACGATAATGGTACTGTGCTTCATAATAAGTTTGTTAAAAAATAATCAGTTTTCAATAAGCTGAAAGCCTCCGGAATTTTCGGAGGCTTTTTTTTGTTTCCAACCTGTTGCAATATTTCAGCATCTTTATTTTATCACGACGTATTCTGTCGCCGGGCAGGAGTATTTTTGCTGTTCAATATGATAAATTAATAATGTGAAAATATAATTCTCTTTGCCGGGAAAATAATTAAAATTATATTTACCCCGTCAACAACACAAAAAAAATAGAATGATGAAAATGCCTCAAATGTGGATGCATTTCCATATGTATACCATCAAATCAAAAACATTAATAATAACGAATAAATAAATGCGAAAGATAGATTTTAAGAATGATTGGAGTGATCTAGAAATACAATGGGGAATGAATTCAAGTAATGGTATTCTTCATTATGGAATGAATGCTGGAAATAATGGGATTTTTGATTTGAAATCTAAAACAGCCGGAATGGAATATCGAGGGTCAATAATGTTTAGTGATAGCGGAGAGAATGTTTACGGTTCAAGAAGAGATGCTGGAAACTTTTTGGCAGGAGCTAAAGCGAAAGATCAATTTTACCTACTGATCTTTTAATTTATGGATTTGAAGCCTTTAATGCGTCAGGTAATAAATTAAAACAAACTCCTGCTACAATTGCGAGTGATATTATTTTAGGTGGTGGAATGTTGAAGGCTCCATATTATGGAGAAGATCCTCAAAGCGGAGCTGCTATACGACAAGGTGTTAAATATTATTAAGAAAATTTTCTAATAATTGGTTTTTTCCAGAAAGTAAATCTAGAAAATAATGTATATAAAAAAAATTATTCCTCTCTTCCTTTTATTTTTTTTAGTTGTATTGATAAAACTAAATCAGAGGAAATATCTGTGCATAAAATTAATGATATTAAGCTATATCAATTTAGTTGTAATGATCAGGTTTACTTTTCTTTAGAAAAGAGAAGTTGTAATAATTTGCCTAATGATTATTTTATACCGATAGGGGATTCAGAAAATTATTATTCTTTGTTTATAAGAGAGAGAGAAAATAGATTAGAGATTTATTCGCCATATAGTAATATTATTAAATATGGCAATATTGAAAAGCAAATGAAGATAATAGAATATAAAAGCTATTTGGATAATGTATTTGTACAAGATTCATTACAAGGAAAATCATATGTAATTTCAGGTACATCTAAGTTTTAAGAATTACCTGGTTACCCCCCGCGCTGCACAAAGCTTCCTGACTTTGAGCGGATAAAATAAAGAACCCATCGAATTGCAGTGGGTTATTGTCTTATAATGTCGTAGAAATACAAACTCGAAAAATCCCCAATACATAGAGCATAGGCATAAAAAGTCTTCCTCGAACATCAGTTCCAGATGCAAATACATCTAAAAGCTATAACATGCCAATATATGCTGTAGATTCATATACAGGAAGCCAAAAAAGTGGAAATAAAATAAGCAGAGTAATTCAAATGGGACTACAAATACAGCTGGCACAACAGCTGCTCATAATATAGGTCAGGAAACTTTAAATCAGTTCGTTAATAAACAAAAATATCCATAATGAAAAAAATTATATTAATATTACTATTCAACTTTTGTTTTTCAAGTTGTTACTCACAAAAAACGAATACAGACATAATCTACTTCTTACCACCTCTTGTTACTGAAATTCTTAATAAAGAACTTACGAAAAGAAATGATGGGGATGACAAAACCTATATAGTTTTAGATAAAGAAAATGCAGATACTTATATTGTATATTTAAGTAATGTTGATTCTTCTAAAAATTTTTGGGGTGAGCATTCAAATAGATCGGTATATTTAAAGGGCAAATTAATACCTCTTTATTTTTATTCAGATGAATATTTCTCATATGCTGAAAAAGGAGAAACTGTATTAAAGAAATTAGGTACAGAAGAAGGAATTAGAAAAGTTATTACTATTAGAGATAATGTTTTCAATATAAAATTTAAACTTAACGGAGAAGTCGTAAAATAATTTTACCCATGCTTGTCTGAGCGTCCACTAGTTCCTTTGAATATATATCACAACTAAACGATGCAGGTGAAAATCTTTTAAACAAAAGTCCTTTAATAAAGTTGCGTCGGTCCTGAGACGCTTGTCAGATTAAATTGAAATAGACCTCTATTTCACGAATTTGGAAACAAATCATTTAGGAAATGTTAGATTAAGCTATACCGATACCAACAAAGATGGAATTATTTTAGCCGAGGCAATATAAAGTCCAGCAATGTGACGGACCGAATAATCCTCCCTTTGAGATTGCTAACTGTATAGATTATTATAAGCCGGGCGAGATTGTGGAAGTTAACAATTATTATCCGTCTGGGTTACTGCATAATTATGCACTAACTACTCAGAATGCGTATCAGTATAAGTACAACGGGAAGGAATTGCAGGAAACAGGAATGTACGATTATGGAGCGAGGATGTATATGCCTGATTTGGGAAGATGGGGTGTTGTGGATCCTTTAAGTGAAAAGGGACATAATTTTTCTCCTTACAGTTATGCTATCAATAATCCGATACGTTTTATTGATCCCGATGGTTTATGGATTAGTATTTTTGATGGAAATAATCAGTATCGATATTCTAATGGACAAACTCAACATCAAGTCAATGGAAAATGGCAAGCAATTGATTCAAGCGTAACTTTATCAGATAACGTAATAGGAATTGTTGCAGGTTTGTCAGCATTAGAAAGTGGTGGAGATACAGGAAAAGAGTTAGTTTCTTATTTTGATAATGCAGATCATAATGTAAGTCTTGTATATGAAAAAGGTAGTATGGAGGCGGGAATCGAAAAGTCTGATCCTATAAAATTAGACCCAAAAATGTCAAGAAAGTTTCCACAAACAAATGGATTTCAGGAATCCCCATTCTTCGTAAATCTTGGGCATGAATTAGGGCACAAAATGGATCCTAATAAATATGCTTTATTCGGAAGCTGGACAGATCCAACAATAAGTGCAAGTGAAATTTATGCAAGTCATTTAGAAAATAAGATCAGAGCAGAAAATGGATTACCATTGAGAGTTTCCTATGGGATTAATTTGAATAATAAAGTTGCTAATGGTGTAGATCCTAGAACAATGCTCATTGATAGTACAGGCAACAGTGTGTATTACAATAATTATGGGAAAAATATTCGCTTTGACATGAAAGCAGGTGACCCATTTAATGCTTATCTTGATTGTATAGGATGCGGAAAGCCTTTGACAAACAGGTTCAATTATTATAATAACGTAAAAAACAAAAAAAATGAGAATCTTTTTAATAAGTACTGTTTTACTTCTTGGTAACTCCTGTCAAGCACAAAATAACCAAATTTCACAATCAGATATTACTTCTTTTTTTAAAATAGATGGTAAGGAAATTAAAAATTGTCAAAGAGAAAGTGAAGAACTTAAAAAGCAAAAAATTGACAAAATAACTATTAATACTGTTCAAGATGCTTGCATTGCAAGATATGAACATCTTAGTTTTTATAGAGAAAATACCCTAAAGATGTTAGAAAAAATTCCAAAAGAAAAAGATTTTGTAATTATTAACTACATCAATGATAACTCAATGATACCTCACAGCACAAAGACAATATTAAATTTTGAAAATAATTATTTTGGTTTTAAACACTATTATAATTATGAAAATAATAAGTTTATTGAAAAAAATGAGGAATTTGAAGTTAATAAATCTGACATTGAAAATATTCTGAAAATTGATGAATATTTGAAAACGGGTAAATCTCAATATGTTGATATGAAAAGCGCTGGATTGATAGGTAATAATGCACATTGGCATATTGTTGCAAGAAATAATGGAAAAGTTAAAATGATTGAATTGTTTAGAATAAAATAATCTTCGCAATCACACGATTTATCGTGTGGCAGATAAGCGTAAACCCTTGCCAATTGCAAAGGTATTTATCAATATAAGTAAGTGTAATGGAAAAGAATTGCAGGAGACTGGGATATATGATTATGGAGCGAGATTTTATATGCCGAATATTGGTAGATGGGGGTAGTGGATCCCTTTGCAGAGAAGATGACAAGACATAGTCCTTATAATTATGCTTTTAAAATCCTTTAAGTTTTATAGACCCCAACGGAAGAGAGGCAATGAAACCTACTCCTAAAGCAGCAGCAGCAATGGCTGCTCACCTTTATGATAAAAAAGATAATATATTGATTGGTGGATGGAGAGTTTCTAAAACAAAATTTGAAGGTGTTCGTTTGAATGATGAAGCCTCAGGATTTAAATCACAGGTTTACGAACGAGTTGTTGATGGCAAAGTTACCGAATATACATATGCTACTGCAGGAACAGAGATTTGGCAAAAGATGGTCTAGCCGATGTTGCACAGCCATTAGGAGCCTCGAGTCAGTATTCATTATCTGCCGCAAATATTAGTGAAGTTTATATCAAAAAAACCGCCTCAGCTTTTCGCCAAGACGGTTTTTATCATTTAATATTAAAATTTATTTCATAAAATAATCAAAATAAGAGCAGCTTCCCATTAAATTTTTTGCCGTTTCTGTATCGGAATACTGGGTTTTTAACAGGGCAAAATAGGTTCTGAACTTTTGATTTTTCAGGCGGTCCATTTCTTGCTGATGGGCATCGGTTTTCTCAGTATATTTTGGATCTGAATAATCTATCTTCACCGGGTTTTTGGCTTCATACTGGTAATACTTGCCTTGTTCTGCGCTCGCCATCTGGAACAGGATTCTTGCTTTTTGTTCTTTATTGGCAGAGGCATCCAGAGCTTTTTTATAGTAGCTTAGCGCGAGATCAAAATTGTCAGGCTCTATATAAGTAGTATTAAGGAAATTTTTATAATAATACTGGTATGGGTTTTTTCGGTCAGTATTCCAGAAATCATATTTTCCTCCGTTGGAATTATCAATATCCATCACAAACAGTTGCCTGTAGTACCCCAAAATAGATGTATTATACAGGAGATTACCGATCAGCTGGTTGGCTTTGGCGGCCTTCTCGTCTTTTCCTGTACCCAATTTTTTCAACTGAATAAGCGCATCGGCCAGTTCCAGTTTATTCATCATTTGCTTAATGAATGGGAACGGTGAATAATCTTCTTTGGCCATACTCGTCTGCTCATCGCTTTGGTAGCTTTCCCACACATTATGACCGAATACAAGATCAGAAATATTGGCATACCCGTTATACTGGGTGGCTTTATATTGCAGAGGGGTTACCTTTTTGGCATCGTAATTCCATTCAGACCGTGGAATTCCGCTGAAGTTTCCGGCTTTCTGATAATAGGATTTGGCCTTCTCAAAATCAGCCAGCCTCATTGCACGGTCTCCGTAAATCAGCGCAAAAAAACCTTCAATATTGCCCACATCATCCATATTCTTAGCAATGATCTGCTGTTCAAACTGGGTTTTATTAGGTTTTCTGTAGAATTCTTCAACACTTTTTACTAAGCTTGAATTCGGATTGTACTGCAGATCCGAAAGCTTATTGTTCATTAAAAATGATTTTCCGTCTTCCCCCTGTAAGAAATAGCGGTTGGCCATCACGTCCTTAAGGAAGTCGGCGGTGGAAGGAACTGTTCCGTAATCATCATACTCATCCGTTGCAGCCGTATCTTTTTTAACCTCTTTTTCTACGAAATACTCAGCATAATCTTTCATCAGATGATCTTCATAAGCGGCATCAATCTTTGGCTGAGAGACAATGTCATTAAGAACTTTCATTCTCTTTATTTCTTCCAGATACTCGGGATGGGTTGTTTTAATATCATTGAGAATTTCCGTGCTTGCCTTATAATCTTTTTTCAGGAACTTTAAATACGCGTCTGCAATCTGCCAGTATTCATCCTTTGATTTTTCTTTTGTTTTTTCGGTAAATTTTTCCAGGTCGTCCAGGTAATCCTTTGTCTTCTCATCGTACCAGTAATTATTTTTGGTGTAAAAAGGAATTCTGTCCGGATTGTTGAGCAGCTCATCATCACTTTGGTCAGACTTACCATCAGCCGTTGCCGGATCAGACTTAATGCCGAACAGCTTTTTAAAGAAACGTACGATCTTCTGCCAGAAAGATAGCTTTTCCTGTTTTATTTCCGATGCTTCGGACGGACTGCTTTCTGTTTTGCTTTCAGATGTCTTGTTGTAGCCGGAAGATCCGTGGGTTTCATTGGTGTTGTAATAATAGATCGGCAGGTAGCTTCTTTCCAGCTCGTTAATGCTTCTCACGGCCATCACTTTCAGCATTTCGGAATCAGGATTAATGTCGTACATTTTTTCCATGATAGGAATCGGGTTATTGAAATCTTCATAGCCCAGAAGAAAATATGCCATATTTTTTTCTTCATTCGTGCCGGCCCGTTTCATAATATTGTTAAATGAAGCGGTATCCGATAGTTTCATCGATACAAAAGCAGATTCCTTACGGCTCTTACTGTTCATGAAAACCTGGAAGAAATTCCAGTTGGCATCATTATTCATCTGCAGGCCCCGCTGAGCCCCAGCAAGCTGATCGAGAGCCATAAAATAGACACTGCCTCTTAGCTTTACAGGCTCAATATAGGTTTTAAAAGCCTTGGTCGCGGTATCATAGTTCCGGGTGTAATGATTGAAACGGACAAGCTGATAGCCATACCGCTGCTTAATTTCCGGATTTTGTGCCGCATTATACAAAGAAGTTAATGCCGCAATGGTTTTATCATAATCAAGTTGCGTGGCATTTTTATCGTTCTGATTTCCGTCATAATAAAATGAGTTTTCATTTTCGACAAAATTGATCCTCATGAAAGGCTCCAGGTACTTAGCCTCAATCAGATAATCGATTCCCTCACGGTATTTCTGGTAAGAACCGGCACCGAGTTTCTGAAATAGCGGATTGGCGGAAGTTCCTTTCTTCAGATCATTAAGATCATTCATACTCATTTTGTACACCAGGTAATCAGTCTCGGAATAACTCAGTTGGTTATTGAAATACTTCTTCCATGATTCTACATTTTCATCAGGAATCTGAGACTTTTTATAATCCGTATAAAATCGGGTAGAGTAGCTGTGTAAGAAGGGCAGATAAGATTTATCTTTAATAATGCTTTGGGTAAACAGGTTAAAGTATTCATAATCCGGATCAGACCAGGCGCAGGCATCGGACTTGGTATAAAAAAGAGAGACTACGGCGAGTGAAAGAATATACTTTTTCATATCGTGAGTGGTGTTTTTTGAGTTTTATGGTGGTTTTAAAAATTAAAATTCCGGCCGGTTACAAATTTACTATCTAATTGATAATAAATAATATTGAATTGTGGTATTTTTTTCTCAAGGAAGTCAACCACTTCGCGAAGCTGCTGATCAGAGATTTCTTCGGTCTTTATTCTGAATCCCTTATTTAAATAATGACCGAAATAGAATCCGTCTTTCATCACTTCCGCTTCGTTAGCTGAAATTCTTCTGAAATCCGGGTTGTCAAGGTCTTTTTCAGATAAAGCATTAATGAGTTTATGTTTTTCCAGGTGATTCGTCACAATTCCCCACGAATAAATCGGGAGCGCGACTTCAATTTTTTTGATGGGATAATCATCTGCCTGTGAAAGATAATTTTTCAGAATACGGACATCCAGAATCGAGTTTTTATCAGAATTTTCCAAAGGAGAAGAAGTGGAATAGCACATCAGATAAACTTTGCTTACAGGCGGAATGCCCATCAGGTTTTTATCTTTTACCTGGTGAAGACGCAGGGTGCAGGTAATTTCTTTTCCGGATATTTTTTTTAACTCCTGTAAAAATGCGAAATAATCATCCCGGGTTCCGGCGGTCCAGTCACAGTCGATCTGAATCTCTCCTGAATTTTTCAGTTGATATTCGGCGGTCTTTTTCTGAATAAGATCAGAAACACTTTTCGCTAAAAAATGTATTTCTTCTTTTGTGATATATAGGAAAGTTCTGTTGGTTACAAATATGGTAGGAACGATCTGTTGAGCCGTTTCAAAGCTTTTATCTTTCGTAATAACACCGACCGGCTGAAATTTTCCGTCGATTTTGTCAACATCGAAGAATCTTGTATATACATAAGGCAGATCTGCCTTTTTCAATGCTGTTTTCTCAGATTCACTCAGCGAAAGCCGCGTTTTCCAGTAATAGAAACCATAAAGATGATCCTTTTTGTTATTGCAGGAGAACAGGAAAATAAGAATCGAGACAAAAAAGAATTTAAGATACTTCATTATTGAAACAACTCGCCTTCACATTCGCAGTTTGAGCTTTCCGTTTCCGCTACCGAACAGCAGTCTTCCGATTTCATGATATTTCCTTTTTCGTCGGTGAAATAGATTTTTTCTTTATTAAACTTAAAATTCCACTTCTCATTGTATTTTTTAAAGTGTACTTTCATAACACCGGTGTGGTATTTTCCCACGTTGATATCTTCAGAAGTTTCTGTGCCGTCTGCCTGATTCACCTGTACATATCCGAAATGGACATCGCCGTTTTTCTTGACATCCACATAATAGGCAGGAGTTCCGCTGCCTCCGAATCCCTCCAGAATATTGAAACTTCTTTTTCCTGTAAAAGGAGTTTTTACCTGGGCGAACGATAAAATGCTGAAGCATAACATCAATAAACCAAAAAGCTTTTTCATATAAATAATTTTTTCAAAATTAAAAATATCTAAGCAAAAATTACACCGTAAAATCCCGGGGATTAGCCTGACAGAAGGTTTTAATACAATAACACCGCTCCGCAATGGAGCGTGGTATATTTATTTACATTAAATTGTATTAATGCGTTAAAGCCATATATAAAATGCCTGCAATAGCGGCTCCGGCAATCGGACCGGCAATAGGGATCCATGCGTAGCGCCAGTCGCTGTTTCCTTTGATGGGTAAAAGGGCGTGCATAATTCTGGGACCCAGATCACGGGCAGGATTAATCGCGTATCCGGTGGTGCCGCCTAGAGACAAGCCAATCGCCCATACTAAAAAGGTGACGGGTATCGCACCCACCGATCCTAATCCTATTTTTGCATGAGTATCGGTATGTAACGTAATGTTTGGGTCTGCAAAATGAAAAATAACAAACACCAGGACAAAGGTGCCGGTCATTTCACTGATCAGGTTTGAAGAAGCTTTCCGGATAGCCGGAGAGGTGCTGAAGCACGCCAGTTTTGTACCTTCATCTTCGGTGATGGCAAAATGATCCCTGTGGAATAGCCAGACCAAAAAGGCACCCAGCATTGCACCGGACATCTGGGCTGCAACATAAGACGGAACAGATCCCCACGGAAATTTCCCCGCAACGGCTAAACCTATGGTAACTGCCGGGTTCAGATGTGCGCCGCTCACGGATCCTGCAATGGTCACGCCTACAAAAACCGCCAGTGCCCAGGCGGTGGTAATCACGATCCAACCCGAGCCGTGTCCTTTGGTGCCTTTCAGAACAACATTGGCCACAACGCCGTTTCCTAATAGAATCATAAACAGGGTCCCGATAAATTCTGCGGTAAATGGTGTCATATTTATTTTTTAGAAATTAATCTTCAATCCAGTTTTGTGAACGTTTTACCGCTTTGCTCCAGGTATGGACCATCTTTTCAATCTTTTCCTTTTCCATCTGCGGGTAGAAATCCTGATCAATGATCCATTGAGACTGGATTTCATCAATGCTTTTCCAGTATCCCACCGCAAGTCCTGCAAGATAAGCAGCGCCTAAAGCTGTTGTTTCCAGTGTTTTCGGTCTTGTAATCTTAAAACCGAATAGATCCGACTGAATCTGCATCAGTAAATTGCTCGCTGATGCGCCGCCGTCTACTCTCAGCTCCAGGCTTTCTCTTCCGGAGTCTGCTTCCATAGCCTTCACAATATCATACACCTGAAAAGCGATGCCTTCCAGCGTGGCTCTGGCAATATGGCCGTTGGTAGTACCCCGGGTGACCCCTACGATGATTCCTCTGGCATACTGATCCCAGTAAGGTGCTCCCAAGCCTGTAAGGGCAGGGACAAAATAAACCCCACCGTTATCTTCCACAGTTTTTGCCAAGTCATTGATTTCTTCAGAAGACCTGATCAGTTTTAAGCCGTCTCTAAGCCACTGAATGGCAGCTCCGCCTACGAAAACACTGCCTTCAAGAGCATAATTGACTTCCCCGTTGATTTTCCAGGCTACCGTTGTCAGCAGGTTGTTTTTGGAGGAAACTGCTTCTTTTCCTGTATTCATTAAAAGAAAACAGCCTGTTCCGTACGTATTTTTAACCATTCCCGGGTGCGTGCACATCTGCCCGAAAAGCGCAGCCTGCTGATCGCCCGCAATACCGGCAATGGGAATTTTTGTCGAAAACAGGGTAGTGGCAGTTTCTCCGTAGATCTCACTGCTTTGTTTTACCGACGGCAACATCGACTTCGGAATCGTAAACAGCTCCAGCAAATCATCATCCCATTCCAGCGTATGGATGTTTAAAAGCATGGTTCTGCTCGCATTGGAAACATCGGTAATAAACATTTTTCCGCGGGTGAGCTTCCAGACCAGCCAGGTATCAACAGTTCCGAAGCATAATTTACCGGCTTCCGCTTTTTCGCGCGCGCCTTCCACCGTGTCAAGAATCCATTTTAATTTGGTTGCAGAAAAATAAGCATCCAAAACAAGACCTGTCTTTTCACGGATCATCTCTGCGTATCCCTGCTCTTTCAATTCGTCACAGTATTTTGATGTTCTCCGGTCCTGCCAGACAATAGCATTGTAAACAGGTTCTCCCGTTTCCCTGTCCCAGACAACGGTTGTTTCCCGTTGATTGGTAATTCCGATGGCTGCTACTTCCAGGCCGGAAATGCCCGCTTTGGCGATAATTTCTGCAACGGCAGAAATCTGGGAAGACCAAATTTCATTCGGATCATGTTCTACCCAACCCGGAGTCGGGAAAATCTGTTCAAAATTTCTCTGGGAGATAAATTCCGTTTCTCCTCTGTGATTAAATAAGATCGCTCTGGACGAAGTCGTTCCCTGGTCCAGCGCAAGAATCAGTTTCTCACGCATATCGTGTTTAATTTAGGTTAGTGTTTTAGGAGAATAAGGCGTTAGTAAATATCCCTTTGCCAGTTCTGTAAATTCTTCGGTCTGCTGATGGATCCATTCTTCCGGTAATCCTTTTTCTTTTGCCATAATCGTAGCTACCTTTTGTGTGCTGTCGATCGCAGCTCTCGCATCCAAAAATAACAAACGAATTCTTCTTGCCAAAACATCTTCTATGGTTTCTGCCATTTCGTTTCGAATCGCCCATACAATTTCACCCACGGTAAATGGATGATCAGGATGTATTTTTTCTGAATATTCAGGATTATTCTCCTGTAATGCTTTGATAAAAGGAATATCCGAACCGTATACATACAGATGACTGCTTGTGTCGACCAGGGATGATTTCATATTTCCGTGAATAGAGAGGTGCTCGGTCTTTGAGGTCGTCAACCCTAAATGGTGAATTTCCATCGCTTTGTTAATCGTATCCTCCGCCATTTTCCGGTAGGTGGTCCATTTGCCGCCAATAATTGAAATTAACCCGGTTTCAGAAGTTACGACTTTATGGCTTCTGGAAACTTCTTTTGTGCTCTTGCTTCCGTTCTTCGGAGCAGCTAGAGGTCTCAGTCCTGCAAAAACGGATTTCACATCTTCCCGCCTTGGTTTTTTTGATAAATACTGGCACGCGGTATTGAGAACAAAGTTAATTTCTTCTTCCAGAGCCCGTGGTTCAAAGCTTTCACTTTCCAGTAGCGTATCCGTAGTTCCCACCAGGGCCCGGTCATGCCATGGAACCACAAATAAAACCCTTCCGTCCGATGTTTTGGGAATCATGATTGCATGATCACTTCTTAGAAAAGATTTGTCTAGCACCAGGTGGATTCCCTGACTCGGGACGACAAATTTTCCGTGTTCAGGATTATTCATATTCAGAATGTCATTGGTAAACACACCGGTTGCATTAACGACGACTTTTGTATGAATTTCAAATTGCTTTTTCGTTAACTGATCCTCTGCCACCACGCCTGTTATTTTATCAGAATTATTTTTCAGAAGGCCGGTTACTTTCAAATAGTTCACGGCGCTCCCTCCTTTTTCAATGATCGTCTGTGCAAGATTAACAGCCAGACGGGCATCATCGAACTGACCGTCCTGGTAAACGACTCCGCTCGCTAGGTTCTTTTGTTCGAGGGTAGGAAGTTTATCAATGGCTTTTGACTTGCTGAGGTATCTGGTTTTGCCCAAACTTAATTTACCGGCAAGAAAATCATAAACGGATAGCCCTATTTTATAATAAATTCCGCCCCACCAGTTGTAGTTGGGAATGATGAACGATTGATTTCTTACGATATGAGCAGCATTCTGGACCAGTAAACCTCTTTCTTTCAGAGCTTCTTTTACCAGTCCGATATCTCCCTGCGCAAGGTACCGTACGCCTCCGTGCACCAGTTTCGTGCTCCGGCTCGAAGTGGCTTTTGCAAAATCATGCGATTCCAGCAAAAGGGTCCTGAATCCTCTGCTGGTGGCATCCAGTGCTGAACCCAGACCACTCGCCCCGCCACCTATCACGACAAAGTCCCATTCTTTGACGGTGCTCAGTTTTCCGAGTTCTTCATGTCGTTTCATAATATTTCGTTATGTTTCATTTCCAAAATTATAAATTAAAATCGAAATCAAAAAGAAAATAAACGAAATTTTATATTTCAGAAAAAAGTAATACTTTTGGAGAAACGAATTCATGGAAAAGCTGCAGCCGAGACATAGTGACATACTGAAGGAGATAGATGAAAAAGACTATGTTCTGGTACAGGAGCTGTGTGAAAAGTTCAATGTTTCGTCTGTCACCATCCGAAAAGATCTTAGTTACCTTGAAAGCTTAGGGCTGCTTTTCAGAAACCACGGTGGAGCGAGTAAACATGTGCGGTATGCTTACGAAAAAAACGTTGATGAAAAAGAAAATATTAATGTGGAAGCCAAACAACGGATTGCAAAGGCCGCCCTGTCCCTGATCCAGGAAAACGACTGTATCATTCTGGCTTCAGGAACCACCATGCATTATCTTGCAAGGATGCTCAAAGGGTTTGGACCACTTACAGTACTCACTTCCTCTTTGAGGGTGGCTATCGAACTTTGCAATAACCCTAATATAAATATTATTCAGCTGGGGGGAGAGGTGAGAAAAAGTTCTACCTCTATCGTGGGATCTATTTCTGAATCTATTCTTAAAAAATTTTCCTGCAACAAATTATTCCTAGGAGTAGATGGTCTCGATATGGATTTCGGCATCAGTACTTCCAATGCCGCAGAAGCACATTTAAATCAGCTGATGATCGAGTGCTCCGACCAGGTCGTTATTCTGGCGGATTCTTCTAAACTCAATAAAAAGGGCTTCGGCAAAATAGCACCCCTTGACAAAATTGATTACCTGATTACCGATCATAAGATGATCGGTGAAGACAGAGACAGGCTTGAAGAAATTGGAGTGCGTGTCATCCTTACTTAAAATCAACTCCTCTTAAAATTTTTATATTTCCAAAATATATTTCAGGAAATGACGGGCGGATTATGCCAAAATTACCTAAATGATTAAAAATCAAAATATTTTGTAGCAAATATTTGTCAGTTCTAAAAATATTCATAAATTTGCACACTCATTTTAGGGGCGTAGTATGCCTATATCAAAAGTAGAAATTACTTCAGACCTCCGAAAAATGGTGATAAACAGAAGATAAATTTTATTATAACATAAACAATGTCAGGTATTATTGGTAAAAAAATCGGTATGACGTCTTTGTTTAACGAAGAAGGAAAAAACATTCCTTGTACAGTTATTCAGGCGGGTCCATGCTCGGTTTTACAGGTCAGAACCATTGAAAAGGACGGATATAAATCTGTTCAATTAGGTTTCGATGACAAGAGTGAGAAGAACGTTGGTAAAGCGTTAGCTGGCCATTTTAAAAAGGCTGGTTCTGCTCCTAAAGCTAAATTGGTAGAATTCTACAGAGAATTCGTTGATGAAGTTAAAGTAGGAGAGGAAGTAAAAGTTGATTTATTCGCTGAAGGTGAGTATGTTGACGTAACAGGTACTTCTAAAGGTAAAGGTTTCCAAGGTGTTGTTAAAAGACACGGATTTGGAGGTGTAATGCAAGCAACTCATGGTCAGCACAACAGACTTAGAGCTCCGGGTTCTATCGGTGCTGGATCGGATCCTTCGAGAGTATTCAAAGGAATGAGAATGGCGGGTAGAATGGGAGGTAAGCAGGTAACTGTACAAAACCTTCAGGTATTAAAAGTGGATCAAGAACAAAATCTTTTAGTAGTAAAAGGTGCTGTTCCGGGAGCTAAAAATTCTTATGTAATTATCAGAAAATGGAACTAGTAGTATTAAATACATCAGGAAAAGAGACCGGAAGAAAAGTAACTCTAGACGAATCAGTATTCGGAATTGAGCCAAATCAGCACGCGGTTTACTTAGAAGTTAAACAGTACCTTGCCGCACAGAGACAAGGAACTCATAAATCAAAGGAAAGAAGCGAAATTACAGCTTCTACCAAAAAACTTAAGAAGCAAAAAGGATCTGGTTCTGCAAGATATGGTGATATCAAATCTCCAACTTTCAGAGGTGGAGGTAGAGTATTCGGACCAAAACCGAGAGACTACAGATTCAAATTGAACAAAGCTCTTAAGAGATTAGCTAAGAAATCTGTTTTATCTCAGAAAATGAGAGATAACAGCATTACAGTTTTAGAAGATGTGAGCTTAGACGCTCCTAAGACTAAAGATTTCATTACATTATTAGATGCATTGACATTAAACGGTAAAAAATCTTTGTTTATTCTTCCTGAAGCTAATAAGAATGTGTATTTATCTTCAAGAAACTTACCTAAAACTAAAGTAATGAACTTCAACGAAGTTAGTTCTTACGATTTAGTAAACGCAGGTGAGATCGTATTCTTCGAAGGTGCAGTTGAAAAATTCCAGGAAAATTTAAAGAAATAAGTCATGTCTATTATTATTAAACCAGTGATCTCAGAAAAGGCTAACTACCTTACAGATTTAAGAGGTTCTTATTCTTTCTTAGTAAACCCTAAGGCGAATAAAATCCAGATTAAAAAAGCTGTTGAAGCAGCTTATGGTGTAAAAGTAGCAGACGTTAACACGATGATTTATGCTCCGAAGGTTTCTTCGAAATACACTAAAAAAGGTCTTCAAGTAGGAAAGACAAACAAATTGAAAAAAGCGGTAATTAAACTTGTTGAAGGTGATGTTATCGATATTTTTGCTGTAA